>ERZ1046568.1770-NODE-1770-length-14931-cov-4.007596_pt1 | contig 14931 bp, 13 predicted proteins | sample MGYA00383092_ERZ1046568 | MGnify/ENA primary metagenome ERZ1046568 (study PRJEB29581, sample SAMEA5548362) | metagenome | biome: marine; feature: coastal; material: water | depth 1 m | study: Short-term variability in the microbial, nano- and picoplankton... | reverse complement strand
GCCCCCATTTTTTTGCAAGCTGAAGTCAAACAGTCCTCAAAAAATATCTACGATAGCCTAATACAACCTATTTTTGTTGCCAAATGCCAAGAATGTCATGGCGAACAAAAAAGCAAAGGAAAGCTAAGACTTCATACCAAGAAAGACTTTCTAATTGGTGGAAGCGGGGCAGGAGAGGACATCGTTGTAAAAGGAAGTGCTATTGATAGTGAATTGATTTTTCGAATTACTCTCCCCAAAGACGATGATGAAGCGATGCCTCCTCTTGAAGATGCTAGTCACTACAACCCCGTAACGGCGCAGGAACTTGATATCTTGAAGGCATGGATTTCACTTGGTGCTTCATTCGACCTTTTGGTTTCGGACCTGGATGAGAAAAACAAAAAATCTGCCAATTATGTGCTAGAAAATATGCCCAAAAAGCTATTATCCAAGACTATCGCACTACAGCCAAAGTTACCGGTTGTTCCACCGGTAAGCCCGAGCATCTTAGAAAGTCTTAGTAAAGAAGGTATTTTAGTCATGCCAATAGCTCAAAATACAAACGCGTTGTATGTCAATGCATCGTATGCCGGTAAGGATTTTGATAATAATAAAATTGTTTTGCTTGAACCGATCGCTAAGCAACTACTCTGGTTAAACCTTGCTCGAACAGCTATTACCGACGAAGGAATTGCTTCTCTTGAAAATTTTCCATTACTAACCCGTTTGCATCTCGAGAATACTTCGATATCAGACGACGCAACTGTTCATTTATCCAAGCTATCTAATTTGGAATACTTAAATCTATATTCTACTAATATTTCTGATACATCAGTCCCCCATCTACAGAAATTGGTGAAACTGAAGAAAATTTTTCTTTGGCAAACCAAGATGACCCAACAGGGTGCAGAGACACTAAAGAAACATTTTGTGGATTCGAAAGAGTATGAATCCTTATTAGCACAGAAGGATGACCTTAAAAAATCTTTTGATAAACTGGTAAACTCTGAAGATTTAAAAATACGAAAATTAGAAGAGCAAATCATAAAGGCAGGTAAACTGACTGTAGATATTAAACCTATCAATGAAAAATGCCCTGTAACACAAAAACCCGTGAACGAATCTAAGATTTCGATTTTCGAAGGCAGAAAAGTTGGATTTTGCTGTGATAAGTGTAAAAATAAATTCGAGTTAGATGGAGCAGTCTTCAGGTCTAAAATTAAAGGTTTTGAAGCATCGAGTGATTTTCACTCTTTAGTTGAAAACATTCAAAAAGTACGAGCAACAAAAGATGCTGCAATAGAAGCATCCCAGCAAAGAATGAGGCTAGTCACAGGAAAGCTCTTCAAAATGGGTCCACAAATCAACCTAGGATGGAACAATCCTGTATCTTCAAAGTAAATCTTACATGTTTGAGGATAATCTTGGAAAATATGGTAGATTCTATTGCCAAATATAAGTAGTTTAGAAATTTGAAATTATGACAGGAAGCACTGACGAAGAGGTTATCTCTATTTTTAAGGAAACAAAGGCATTACTGACCGGCCATTTTATTTTACGTTCGGGGTTGCGAAGCGGCCATTTCTTTCAATGTGCGCAAGTTTGCCAACACTTAGATAAAGTAACGATTCTTGCTAGGTTACTGATTAAAAAATTGGACTGCCCAACCCCAAACACAATAGTTGCCCCCGCAATGGGAGGTCTCGTCCTCGGGCAAGAAGTGGCAAGGCAATTAAATTGTAGATTTTTATTCTTAGAAAAAGTAGACGATAAACTTGCCCTTCGCAGAAATTTCTCCCTAAGTTCGAGTGACAATGTATTGCTAGTTGAAGATGTTGTTACAAAAGGTGGAAGAGTGGACGAGGCTCTTACCATACTTCATCGTACTAATTGCAATATTTGTGCAGTAACATCATTAGTCGACCGAAGCACAGATGAACTCGATTTTGGCGTACCTTTCCAGCCACTTCTTAAACTAGATTTCCCTACATATGATCCGTCTAATCTTCCCAATGATTTAAAGTCATTGAATCCTACTAAACCTGGAAGCTAGCCTCAAATCAATCAGGGCAGTCTGTAAGCCAAGAAACGGTATTTATTACGGTACCAAACATAAAAACGATTAATCCCACTCTTAATCTGTTCACCAACTTCTTGAATAGAATTTATTTGGTGTCCATTAATTTCAACAATTACTACGCCCTGTTTAAAAGTTTCTGCATCTCCTGTCGATTTTGTAACAACCACTCCCTTTGTCGTCGGAGGTATTTGAAACCGTAGTCTATTCTCAACATTCAACTCTTCCAAAGAAACACCTGGCATTGATATTCTATTTTTACTGCCCATTAAATCGAGTGTCACAAATAATTTCTTGTTACTTCCGTCTCTAATAATATCAACAGTAATCTTTGTGCCTGGTGCTGTTTGAGAGATAGCCAATCTGGATTGATTGATTGAATCGACTACTTGCGAATCTACCTTTATGATTCGATCGTTTGGTACAAAGCCAGCGATATCTGCCGCACTTCCCGGTACAATCTTTGTCACGATTACACCTGAACCATCATTTGAGGGTGCTAATTCAACACCAAGAAACCCCCTTCTAACTCCTCCCCTTTCAACCAAGTCGGTTAGTACTTTTTGAACCATATTAACAGGAATCGCTAATCCGATTCCCATACTAGCACCAGTTTGAGAAATTATTGCGGTATTAATACCGATTAAACGTCCCATTGCATCTAACAATGGACCTCCCGAATTCCCTCTATTGATTGCCGCATCTGTTTGAATAAAATTCTCGTATGAACCCTCTAGGTCAAGAACACCTAATTCAGATCTCTTCGTCGCTGAAATTATACCCATGGTTACCGTCATGCCGATTCCTAAAGGATTTCCTGCCGCAAAAACAACATCACCGACCTCTAAATGATCACTATTTCCTAATGTTACATGTGGAAATGGTTTATCATTCTCTATTTTCAGAACGGCAACATCTGTTGATCGGTCGAAACCTATAATTTTGGCCTGGAATTGCCTTTTATCCGATAATTGTACTGTTACCTCTTCAACGAGTTCACCAGTTCTCGGGTCAGTTATAACATGGGCATTCGTGATAGTATGACCTTCTGGGCTAACAATTACGCCAGAACCTATACCGGCAGGGACCATTTCTTCTTCCACTCTAGCATTATTTAAAAGAGGTAAGCCAAAAAATCTCCTCAGTAGTTCTTCGCGCGGATTAGTTCCACCCCCTGGGTAGAGTCTCCTGACCACCTGCTGGGTAGTAACTGCAACCACAGCGGGAGTCGCCTTTTTTAGAGCAAGAGAATAACTACTAGGAGCTCTATTTAATGAGCGGTCAATAACAGCATCTTCTATTTGTAAGGAAAGTTTGCGATTCTGAGCAAAGAGGTTCCCATTACCAATCGCAAGTACTGTAGATAATATGAGGCCTAAAATAATTGGTTTCATGACTATCATAGCGTATTTACTCCACGCGATTGTCTAATTTGATAAAATACTTAAAAACCCTTTATTTGGAAAAGGCTTGAAATACTACTATCTGTATTGGTTCGTCTAATTGCTTCGCCCAAAAGGGGGGCAACACTTAATTTCTTGATAGGAAGATCACCAATATCTAAGTTCACAGTATTCGTTGTAATTAATTCATCTAAAATGCCTTGCCTTAGCCTTTCTTTCCCAGTCTCGTTTAAAACACAGTGACTTACAATTGCACTTACTTTTTTTGCCCCTCGTTCTTTCAAAATTTTCGCTGCTGCTGTTAATGTACCCGCAGTCTCTGTCATATCATCAATCATAAGAATCTCTCTTCCCTCTACTTCACCAACGAGATTCATCGCTTCGACCGTACTTGCACCAGTTCGTCGTTTTGCAACAAATCCAAGAGGGCAACCCAGCACTTCAGCATATGCATTTGCCATTTTCATACCACCCACATCAGGAGAAAAAATGGTCATATTTTGAACATCACGACTTTTTAATTCTTCGAAGAAAACTGGGGATGCATATAAATGATCTACTGGAATATCAAAAAAACCTTGAATTTGCTGAGCATGCAAATCCATTGTCAAAATTCTATTGGCACCCGCCGCAACTAGTAGATTTGCAACTAATTTTGAGGTAATTGGAACACGTGGTTGATCCTTTCGGTCCTGCCTTGAATAACCAAAAAATGGAAGTACTGCCGTAACTCTTGCAGCAGATGCCCTTTTAGCTGCATCTATCATAATCAATAACTCCATTACATTATGATTAGCAGGAGAACAGGTGGATTGTACTAGAAATACATCCATCCCCCTAATATTTTCATTAAAACGAACAAAGCTCTCATTATCAGGAAATGATGTAACGGTTGCATCTCCGAGGGGAACTTCGAGGTAATCACATATTTCTTGAGATAGTGGCTTACTTGAATTACCTGTAAATATTTTTAGTTTTTTCCCGTTCTCCATACTTTAAAATTACTCCTTATTGGCAAAGTCATCAAATCTATTGAACAACTCAGGTAATCTTTTTTGTAAAATAGAAATTCTTTGTGCCAATTGAAAGGGTAATGCTGGATTGCCTTTGAGGAATGCACCCGGTTCAACATTTTTTGTAATACCAGTCTGACCGGCAATTTTTGATCCTTTACCAATTTTCAAATGTCCCGCAAAGCCAGCCTGTCCACCAACCACTACATTATCATCGAATTCGACACTACCGGCAATACCCACTTGGGCTACGATTAAACAACTTTTTCCAATTCTGACATTATGACCTATTTGGACCAAATTATCAATTTTTGATCCAGCCCCAATACGAGTTTCTTCAAAACGGGCACGATCGATGCAAGTATTTGCACCAATTTCAACGTCATCTTCTAGCACTACTTTTCCCAAATGGGTAACCTTTTTATGAGAACCTTCAACCTGATCAAAACCGTAGCCTTCGGAGCCTATTACTACGCCAGCATTTACCACGACATCATTACCGATCTCGCACCTAGATAATAGCTTAACACCGGGGTGTAGATTCGAATTTCGACCAATTTTTGCATGATCTCCAATATGGCAGTGGGTTCCGATAACACTATTATCTGCAATTGAAACTTCTTTTCCGATAAAACAAAATGCCCCTATTGCTACCCCTGTACCCAATTTTGCAGTTGAATCTACCCAAGCAGTTGAATGAATTTCAGATTTAGGTGAAGGATACAACGAACTCTCCAGATAGCTACATAATGCTGCTAATCCACGTGAGGGGTCATCAATTCTTAGAAATATTTGGTTTACTTTTGGAGATCCAGTATAACTTTTAGGTAATAAAATAATAGATGCAAAAGATTTTGAAACTAATGACTTATATTTTAAATTACCAAGGAATGAAATATCACCCTTATTAGCTCTTTCAAGGGCTGCAATACCACTTAAACTAAAACTTTTTAATTCTCCTTCTAACTCCGCAGGGGGAAGAATAGCAAGAAGTTGATCGAAGGTTAAATTAAAGTCCATAAGCTCTTACTTTTAGAGCAGAATTAAAATGGCTTCTACTTTTTACTTTTATCCGCGTTGAGAGTAACAATAACTTCTTCAGTCACATTAAATTTATCTCCTGCATAGAATACACCTAACTGTGTTTCAGAAGAATTTAAAATCAAATCAAAACCTTTAGCCCCTGCCACTTGCTGTACTGCCTTACGAATATCTGCAAGATGTTCGACGAGAAGATTTCTTTGTCTTTGTGAGATCGTAGCCTTTGCTCGTTTATCGTAAGAAACCATATCGTCCTGCTTGACTTTCGCTTTTTCAACTTTTTCTTGATATTTTTTTCTAAGATCCGTGCTATCAATATTTGGATTTTTAATCTTATCCTCCATCTCCTTGAGTTCTTTTACAATTTTCTCCATCTCTGCACGGAAAATTTCAAGTTCCTCCATCGCAATTTTTTTAGACTTGTCCAATCTTGCTCTTGCTTCCTTTACTTTTTGATATCCATCAAAAACTTTCTGTACATCTACCACCGCTACTTTTTGAGCAAACGAGAAAGAAGGCATTAAAAACAAAAAGGCGAGAGAGCTCAAAATGAGCATTAGCTTATGCATATCAGGTGTAAGTTAGGTAATGAATGAATGGTGAAATTTAAAATCGGGTACCTCCAGAAAAATGAAACTGCGGCGATCCTCCTGTTTTTGTAGGATCAGTTATAGGGAAACCTAAATCTAGGCGAAGGGGCATACCCATAACCATGATACGAGCTCCTAATCCCCAATTATCATGCCAGCCTTCCATATCATCTCCAGGCATAAATTTAAAATCATTAGATCTTAAAAACCCGCCGTCATAAAAAACGGCAAAACGCAATGGGTCAGCAATTTTAAAAGTATACTCCGCACTTAGATAACTGTAAGAATTTCCTCCATTAGGTTCTTCTGAAACTTGAGGACCTGCCTCGCGATAATCCCAACCTCGCAGATTGTAAGGCCCACCCAAAAAGAATTTTTCAAAGAAAGGCACATCTGCATCTTTTCCGTCAAAACGACCTAATGTACCTGTTCTCCCTACAATGGATAAAACTTGCTCCATAGGAGTAAAAGTTTCAAAAAACTTCGCTCCCTGTAATTCAAAACGACCGTAATCTGCATCTCCACCAAACGGACCGCCGGCAAATTCTTTTCTTAAAGTAACAATACTACCTTCTGAGGGAAACAAAATACTATTTCGTGTATCACGTGTTAAGCTAAGGCCCACTTTAGAAATTGTCCGGTCAATTTCGTTTTTCAATAAATCATATTTCGGATCATTAGTTATGAAAGGAGGTACCCCGGTTCCAATATCGCTAATGATAACATCTTCCAGGCGATAGAACAAGCGACCCTCAACTAGTTCAAATAATCTCTTTCGAAAGTAGATTTCAAATCCAGCCCTCATTTCATCATAATATGAGCTGTAGTAATCTGACTTTTCCCTGAATAGCTCGAACCCTGCAGCAACCCTCCGGTTCATAAACCAAGGTTCCTCGAGTGCAAGACGAACCTCATTACTTCGAGCACCCAGCTTTAAACGAAGACGGAATTTCTGTCCATCTCCCTGCAAGCGATGCGGGCTTCTCCACCTCATTATGTCAAAGTTTCCTTGTCGAAATTCAGCAAACATCATGGCTTTCTCTAAAGTACTGAAACCAACTCCAAAAGAAACATGCCCCGTACGACCTTCCTCTACATTTACTACCAAGTTCCTCCTACTACTTTGTAATTCTGGGTCTTGTGATGCTATTGGTTCATCATCCAGTGTTACTTTTTCGAAAAAGCGTGTGTTCCTTAATCGTGCTTCACTTGTTTCCATCCGAAGTAAATCGAATGTTTCTCCTGGTGCCAATGCGAGTTCCCGAACGATCGCGGTTGTTTTTGTTTTTTCATTACCCCGAACTTGAATTGTATTCACGGTAAATTTGTTATTTTCAGTAATCTCAAATCTGAGGTCAATTTGACCTGTTTGCAGATTGGGTTTCCTGATCGAGACTACTCTCGCATCCAAATAACCTTTTTCACCGTATTTCTTTCGTAAGCGATTTCTTTCTTCGGAAAGAAGGGTAGGTGAATAATGATCTCCGGTTCTTAATTCTTTATCCGCACGACTATCAAGGCGCTTTAAATCTTTTGTAGTAATAACGGAATTACCAACTATTGAAATTTCTCCGAAAAATGATCTCTCTCCTTCTTTCACCTCTATAATGACATCTAAGGAATTCGAACCTTTCGGAATGATTTTTACTCCACTTTGCTCAATGGTAACATCCAAGAATCCCTCATCCCGAAAAACGGTTCTTAATTTAATTAAGTCCTCTTCAAAAATACTAGGCCGATAACGAGATCTTTTGGACCAAAATCTCCAAAATCTCCAAGGTGCTGTTTCCATTTCCTGCAAAAGTTTTTTTTCAGATATATTTTTATTTCCTTCGAAAATGATATTACCAATTTTTCTTTTTTCTTTTTCTATGATTTTAAATATAACTGAAACACTCCGACCTCCTTCTTTCGTTAAAATCTGACTCTCTACTTGGGAGTTCCAAAAACCTTTTTCTAAATACAATTCCTGAAGTGTTCGTTGATCAGCTTTTATCTCAGATTCGTCTAAAAGTTCTCCGATACTTATTTCAATTTCCTTTTCGAGTTTTCGATCGGACAACTTATCATTTCCCTCAAAGATAATAGTTCCAATTCGGGATTTTGTATATACCTTGAAGACTAAAGCAACTTCTTGTTCAGTGCTTGTTTCAGGATCTAAAAATACTTTCACATCATCAATCGCACCTGTTGCCATCAGGTTAGTAATCGATTTATCAATCGCGTTTGATTTGTAAGGAATTCCGGTTTCTATTTGTAAATTTTGTAAAATAAAGGATTTCCCTATGGTATCAGGACCTTCCAATTCGATGGATATAGAGGAAATTGTCTTACCGTCTGGTACTACTTGAGACCATAAAATAATCATTCCAAACAGGAGGAACAGAATAGGGAAAAGAGAACGGATTTTATTCATTTAATTTTTAATTAAGTCGGGGGTCATATTGTGCACTTTCAAATCTCGTATATTTCCTAACAAACGCAAGATTTACATATCCAGTAGGTCCATTTCTTTGCTTAGCAAGGATTAACTTAATTGGCTCAAAGTCATCTCCTTGACTTTCTTCACCGGTCTGAGAAACATCACTTTCACGAATATCTTCCCCTTTTCTTTCTTTACCCAATAACATAACAATATCGGCATCCTGCTCAATTGAGCCCGATTCCCTCAAGTCTGAAAGGCGGGGATCTCTTTTCTCCTTTTCAGAATCTCGATTGAGTTGGCTAAGAACAATAACAGGAACTTCTAATTCTTTCGCCATCGATTTCAAACCTCTTGAAATCACTGATATCTCGTTTTCCCGGGAAGAAGAATAACGATCACCTGAAATTAATTGTAAATAATCAATCACAATTAAAGAAAGACCATTTCTTGATTTAACTCTTCTTGCCTTTGCACGAATTTGATTAATACTCAAACCACTTGTATCGTCTACCCAGATGGGTGCTTGTTGAAATTGTTGACTTATTTCATTGAGTTTTTCCGCGTAATTCTTTGCAACAAAGCCCTTGCGTAAATCGTTCATATTTACCTTTGCTTTTCCGCATATCAATCTCATTGCTAATGATGAAGCACTCATTTCTAAACTAAACACTAAGATATTTTTCGGATTATTAATATACCTATGCGAGAAGGAAATATTCTCGACAATGTTCATTGCAAGGCTTGTTTTACCAACAGATGGTCGCGCCGCGACAACAATCATTTCAGAAGATTTTAGTCCATTTGTTAGATTATCCAAATCTTTATAGCCAGTTAGTAAACCGTCCGATTCTTCCTTGGAAAGCATTTTTTGAATTTCCCCCATTGCTTTCTGTATCGGTTCTCTAAAATGTATAGATGATCGAGTATTTTGATCATCACCCAATTCACAGACCCGTTGTTCCATTCCAGAAAGAAAATCATCGACTTCGCCCTGTAAATTATTCGCACCGTCTATTATTTCAAAAGCAACATAGATACAACGTCTTAATAACGCTTTTTCTTTAACAATCTCTAACCAATAGGTTGCATGGGCAGTGGTATCAATTCTTGAAGTCAGTTCAAATAAACCATTTTGTCCGCCTACTTGCTCGAGTTGCTTTCTACTTTCTAGTTTTTCAGCCAGTAGAATTTCATCCGCAGCTTTATTTTCACGATTAAGGTCCAAGAGTGCTTCAAAAATAATTTGGTGATTTAAGTGATAAAAATGATCGGCACTAATAGCTTGTTCAGCACACCTTCCCATAACCTCACCAGATGTATCCATAATACAAGCGGCGAGTAAGCCCTGCTCCGCATCTAAATTACTAGGTAAAGGTTTACCTTCTATCGTGTCCTTAACCGAAGATTGATGCTTGGTACCAGAACCTTGGTACTTAGGAACTGAATTTTCTTTGGAAGAAGAAGTTCCTAGACTTGGCATTCAAATAGTCCTACTACTTAGATAATTTGTAAGAGTTACTCGCTCTCTTCAATCGGATTCTCAGATACAACTTCCACCTCAACTTCGGCTTCCACATCTTTGTGTAATGAAATCGAAATTTTACTTATTCCCAGTACTTTTATGGGTGAAAATGATGTGATGTGTTTCTTATCGAAAATAAATCCTTTTTCACTTAATTTTTCGAGAATGTGGTGAACAGTTACAGAACCAAAAAGTTTTCCACCCGCACCGGTCTTTACGGCAACAGCGATTTTTGTATCCTTTAGCTTGGTTGCAATTTCCTGAGATTTTTGAAGTTCATCAGTTTCTCTAGCTGCACGGGCAACCTTTAAGGCATCAAGGCGTTTTTTATTTGCGTGATTTAACGGAACTGCTTTCTTTTGGGGCAAAAGATAGTTTCGTGCAAATCCGGGTCGGACTTTTACTACATCTCCTTCGGATCCAAGGTTATTTATGTGTTCTACGAGTAATATTTCTGTGGTGGCCATAGTGATAAATTGGTCAGTGATTAAAAGGGTACATCGTCATCTAAGTCGTTATTTTCGGGAGCAGGTGCGGAGGAAGTTTTTGTTTGTGATTCATTCGTATCCCGTGGTGAAGGTTGCTCCACAGTTCTGGGGGCAGGGGAGGGACCATCTTGCTTGGAATCAACAAACTCAAAACTGTCTAAAACCACCTTTAATGCACTTCTCTTTTCGCCTTCTTTAGATTCCCATTGATCTAACTTCAGTCTCCCTTCGATAAAAATAGCCCTGCCTTTGGTAAAAAACTTACCAACTGCTTCAGCCCGAGGACCAAAGGATTCGACGTCAACAAAAGTAGTTTCATCCTTACGGTTTCCCTCTGCATCTTTGTAAGAGCGATTTAAAGCAAGACCGAAATTACAAACCGGGCGACCATTGCTCATCATTCTTACATCAGGATCACGGGTAAGATTGCCAATAAGTAAAACTTTGTTTAACGATGCCATGATAAGTTGTCGAAGAAGATATAAAGATTTAAATTACTTTACCTGCGTTCAATTAGAACGCGATCAACTTTTTTTTCTAACTTTAATTTTTCTTTCAAACGGATAGGCATTTCTGCGTCGGCTTCAATTTCAAATTGGAGATAAGTTCCTGAAGTCACTTCCTTACTTTGAGGATAAATAAAATCGTGATTTCCTTGATTTTCTACTTTCTTTACTTCTCCATCTGATTGGCGAATAATTTCACTTAATTTTGGAATCATTTCGTCAGAGGATCCGTCTGCCCCGCGGGCATTGTATACAATAGTTGCTAAGTAGTTTCTCTTGTTCATGAGGTTGATTGGGATCGTTTTGTTTGGTTAATTAAGTTCATTGTGGCATCTATTCCATTATCTAAAATATCAAAAAGAGCGTTATAAAAAGTATCTTTTTTACTTTCTAAATATAAACATTCTTCAGAAGAAAGTTTGGAAAGCACAAAATCAGCAAGATTCATTTGAGGAAAAGGTTTATTCCCAATTCCGAGTCTAAATCTCACGAAGGAATTTCCAAGTGAAGAAATGACGCTACTTACACCATTATGACCACCGGCTCCTTTATTTTTGGAAATTTTAATTTCTCCGAATGGTAAAGTTAACTCATCATGAACTACGATGACATTCTCGGGTGAGAAACGAAAGTAATTCAAAATCGCTGAAAGGTAGCGTCCACTTTCATTCATAAAAGTTTTAGGCTTTACTAGAAGAACTTTTTTATCATTGCGTTTCATAATTAAATAATCGGCATGAAATTCTTCGCTTTTCTTAAACTGTACATTATCTTTTTCCGCGATCTTATCAAGTAACCAAAAACCTAGGTTGTGCCTAGTGCTTTGGTAAGTAATTCCAGGATTTCCAAGTCCAATTATTGCGAAATTTGCCACGAGTCATCTGCAATCGTAAGTATTTGTGATTATAAATGTTCTACACTAATCACTGGAATCTGCCTCTTCGGTAGATTCTTGATCTGCAGGCATTTCATCTGACTCGCCTTCCTCATCATCTCCTGCCGACGAACGACCTCCAGCACTACCTACGCAAGAAACAAGCATTCCGTCCAATTCCCCAACGTAACTGATTCCTTCGAGGACTGGCAAGTCTTTGACCTGTAAATTTTCACCTAAACCTAGATTTGAAATATCAAGTTCAATTTGTGAGGGTAAATTACTTGGTCGACAGCGAATTTCCACTTCATTTACAAGTGCCTCTAAAATGCCTCCCTGTGTTTTAACTCCTTCCGCTTCTCCAAGTAGAGTAAGGGGCACCTTAGTTTGGAGATCTTCACCGCGATTTACCTGAATAAAATCAATATGGGTTATGGTATCCTTGATAGAATCCATTTGCATGTCTTTGATCAAAACAAGTTCATCTTCCCCTTCCTCTCCAAGCAAACGGAATAATGAAGAGGTTCCTGAGGATTTTCTCAAAAGAATACGCATAGCACGGTCTTCAATTGAATAGGACTTATTAATTTGTTTACCGTAAAAAACTGCCGGAATTCTTCCGGAAGCACGGAGTTTGTTACAAGCTTGGCGCCCAGTTTGGTCGCGTGGCACTACCTTAATAGTTAAATCACTTAATTCAGACATGATAATGGAGGGGGGGGGGTACAAAAATTAGAGAAAGCGGTTATAATTAACATCTGTCACGAAATCTTGCAAGCTCTTTACTATAACTATGAGGATCCGGAATTAAATGATGCAGACTAATGAACCGCTAAGTAGATTATAAAATCTAGGTTTTTATTTTTTGCCAGATATTGTAAGTTGGTCAGAAAAGTTTCAAGAAAACAAACCCTCGACCACCGATCCATGAACATCCGTTAGTCGAAAATCTCGCCCAGAATGCCGATAGGTTAGCCGTTCGTGATCGAGGCCAAGTGCATGTAATAGGGTCGCATGTAAATCATGCATGTGTACGGGCTTATCTACAGCAACAGAACCAATTTCATCAGTTGCCCCATAAGAAAAACCTGGCTTGATACCACCACCAGCAAGAAAAACAGTAAATCCGCGTGGATTATGATCGCGACCATCATTATTTTGAGAAAAAGGGGTTCGTCCAAACTCACCACCCCACCAAACTAAAGTATCTTCAAGTAAGCCCCTGGACTTCAAATCCTGCAACAATCCGGCGACCGGTTTATCGGTGGCTCTTGCATGAACCGCATGCTTGGCGAGGTTGCCATGTTGGTCCCATCGGGGATTTGCCGATTCATCGGAGTAATTGACGCTTACAAAGCGGACTCCCCGCTCAACCATTCTCCTTGCTAGCAGGCATTGCTTGCCGAAGTACTCAGTCTCTTTCTCATCAATTCCGTAAATTTTTTGGGTAGACTTAGATTCTTCCTTTAAGTCCGTTAACTCGGGTGCTTCCATTTGCATTCGCCAAGCCAGCTCATAATTCTCAATGGTCGCCTCAAGATTATCGTTCAAGGGAAATGAATCGTTCTGAACCGAGTTCAAACCTTGTAAAAGATCAAATCTATTTTTTCTCTCTCTATTAGAGAGCATGGAGTTTTCAATATTTCTAATCTTTGCATCACTAACATCACCCGCTCTTCCCAATGCCGTACCTTGGTGAATAGAGGGTAAAAAAGCATTCCCATAATTTCGCGGGCCTCCCTTACTGGAAGATGGAGAAATCGTTACGAATGCAGGTAAATTTTGATTTTCTGTTCCCAGTCCATATGAGATCCAACTTCCCATCGATGGCCGAACCAAATTAGTTGCTCCGGTATGCATGAAAAGGGTGGAAGGGCCATGGGCGACTCCTTCGGTATGCATGGAGTGAATAAAGGCCAATTCATCAACATGTTTGGCAATATGGGGAAATAAAGAGGAAACATGCTTACCACACTGACCATGCTGCTTAAAATCCCATAGAGGTTTCATCAAAGTACGTTTGCTCTCTTTTCCAAATGTATTTGTGCGAACTCCCACAAAATCGATTTTCTTTCCATCCTTCGAAAATAGCTCTGGTTTGTAATCGAATGTATCGACATGGCTGGGTCCACCGGCCATGAAAATAAAAATTACTCTTTTGGCCTTTTGCGGAAATAGGGCGGGCTTGGCAAGCAAGGAGGTTGAGGTTAAGGCATTCGCCTGCTGAAGCCCGGTAAGGGCAAGAGAGCCAAACCCACAGGCAACTGCTTTCAGTAAGCTTCTTCTGGAAAGTTCTCTGTTGTATTGATTCATCATAATTTAAAATCAATCAATTGAGATAACGGAAATCCAAACATGCAAAAAGAGAATGCACCAGTCCATCTATCCCGATACTACTTTCTTTTTTATCGGAACTTTGGCTCAAATATCGAACCGCCAATTTATTTTCCTTTTGGTAAGGGTTACGACCTACACAAGACAGAAAAGCTAGTTTTATTTTCTGTCCATTGTCCAAATCCCTACGGGCATTAATTTTTTCAGCCACAACCTTTGCATGTTTTAATATAAATTCATTATTCATCATAAACAAGGCCTGAGTGGGGACTGTACTTGTATTCCGGCTTCCCGTAACTAGGCCGGGATTAGGATAATCAAAAACTTCAAATAATTCGGGAATTTTATTTCGATCAATCTTTTGAAATAAGGAACGATTTTGATTGATTTTCGAATTCTGAAAAGAAACATTTCCACTGGCTAAAAGTATAGCATCCCGAATTGCTTCCGCTTCTAACCGGCGTCGGTTTTGTCTAGAAAACAACTCATTCCCGGGATCTTTTGGTAATACATGCGAAGAGGACATTCTATAAGTGCTGGAAAGTACAATCTTGCGAATAAGAGATTTTGTAGACCAATTATTTTCGATAAAAAAATGGCTAAGATAATCCAGTAGTTTTGGATGAGATGGACGATCTCCCATCTTACCAAAATTATCAGTGCTACGAACAATTCC
>ERZ1046568.1767-NODE-1767-length-14940-cov-88.627343_pt1 | contig 14940 bp, 10 predicted proteins | sample MGYA00383092_ERZ1046568 | MGnify/ENA primary metagenome ERZ1046568 (study PRJEB29581, sample SAMEA5548362) | metagenome | biome: marine; feature: coastal; material: water | depth 1 m | study: Short-term variability in the microbial, nano- and picoplankton... | reverse complement strand
CGAATCAGTAGTAAAGAATATTGGTACTGATGTTTGTGGAGATTTTTGTAAAGCAGAAAGTTTAATGAGAGAAATTATAACGGAATTATCATAATGAAAAAAGGATTTGACATATACAAATACGTTACCGAAAACACAATAGAATTTAAAGTAGATTCTAAGAAAGGTACAAGCGTAAGTAAAGGATACAATGATATCCGTAAAACAAACATAAACGATGTAAAGATTGTTGATGGTAAATTCAGTTTGACTGAATCGTTAGAAGCTAACAAACCATTATCTAATGAAGTAAAGAAACACTTCTTAGAAATAATTTCTACATATAAGAGCTTCAATGAACAAATGCAAAGAAAATCTGATATCGTTGAGATAGCAGAAACATTGGGTGGAATCGTAGAAGCAGCTAAAACATTAACTCTTTCAGAATCAGATGATTGGTTTGATAAAGTAACTATCAAACGTAATATGAGTGAGTTGGAGAAGTTAGATAAATCATTTGATAAGATTTCTACTGAAGCTAGACAAATGGATGAAAGATTAAATGCGTTATATGAGGATATGGGAAATATTCTAAATAGATATTATGAGATGGCTGATTTAGATATCGATGAAGCTAAAAAACGTTTAGGAAAAAATAAATAATATTATGATTAAATTAAGTGATTTATTATCTGAAGATAAAACGTTTACCGCTATAAATAAAGATAGTGGTGAAACGTCTGTTTTCAAATCAAAAGATAGTAGAGATGCAGCTGTAAAAGCTGGTACTCATGATAAAAAAGAAAAAGAGGCAGAGAAGGGAGGTGATTCTGCCGGTAAGAAAGAGAAACCTAATATGTTCTCTAAAGATGCCGGTTATGATGCACCTGATAGTCCTAAAAAAGAACCTAAATCAGAACCTGCTAAATTAAAGTATGGTAAAGATGGTAAAATGACACAAGCTTCAGCTGATTCTGTTGAAAAAGAATTAAACAAAGCTTTAGGTGTTAATGGTATGAGTGATATTGATTTAAATACTGGTACTATTGAATATGTTATTGATAATGATCCTGATAAAATTATTTTTATTGGAAAAGAAGAAGGTGGTGAAGGTATAGCTGTAAGTTTTGGAGATGGTGGTGATGAATACAAAACTTTTAAAAATAGTAAAGATGCAGTAGCTTACGCTAAGGAATTAGGAAAAACGTTTAAAGGTGAAGAACCTAAGAAAGATGAACCTACTAAAGATTCAACTAAAGAAAGAGCTGGTAATCCTAAAGTAAATAAAGTTGTTAGTGGTAAAGCAAAGAAGTTAGGAATCACTCCACAAAAATTAGGTAAAGAAGAATACGAAAAAAGAATGACTCAGGCAGCTGTTGAAGCTTTAACTGATGCAAACTTTCATTCCGATGCAAGAAAACTAATTTCAGTATTAGAAGATAATCCTGAATTTGCTAAAGACCCTAACCAAGACCCAAAGAAACCAAAAGATATATTTTCTGATGAATATGATGAATGGAGAAAGAGTAGTGTATATTCTTCTACTTTCTATGATTCTTCTGAAGGTACTGATGATATCGCACATTCTGCAACTGGAGAATCTGGGTGGGATGGTGTTCAATCATTGGATGCTATTGCATATGATTTGAAAATGAATGGTAGTAAGAAATTAGCTGCTAAATTACAATCTATATTTGAATCAAATACTTCTAAAGGATTTAAGAATCATAAAATAGGAGGATTACAATAATATGAAAGAACAACTTAGAAAAATCGTAAGAGAGATAATGAGAGAACAATGTATCTCTGAAATAAACGAAGAATCGGTAAACGAAGCAGCTAGTAAAGAAGCAATGGGTATTGCTGCACTAACTGGGACAAGAGGTTCGGCTGTTGAAGAATTTATCAACAAACATGAATTGGATGGAGGTAAGTTATTCAGAAGTATTAAGAAAGCAAACCTAAGAGGTAGATTAAACTTTGTATCTGCATTAGCTGGTAAAGATGGTAATCCAAATCAAAAACTTACAATCAAACTTCATAAGAAGAACGAATCAGTAAACGAAGGATATGGTGAATTCATCAAAGCTAAAAACCTTACTGATATTGTTGCATTATCTAAGAAAAAGAAAAACGCAGTATTCTATGTAACTGATGATAACAATTCTCGTATCGGTACATTCTACTTAAAGAATGGTAAGTTTGCTAAAGCAACTTCTGCAAATCCTAACTATGATTTACAAAATAGTAAAACTAAGTTAAAAGATAGAAGTGATGTAATCTACAAATACAAAATAGATGAATCATTAATCAACGAAGGACCATCATCCGAAGAACTAAGGATAGTAATGATGGCAGTTAGAAAGATTGCTAAATATCGTAATGTACCAATCAACCAATCAATTACTGATGTATTAAATGCAGCAGAACAATTGAAAAGGGATATCGAAAAAGGTAAGATTAAAAAATAAAAAGAAAAGGTGGTTTATCCACCTTTTTTTATGTCTTATAAAAAAACTAAAGAAAATACTACATTTTTTTTAGGTTTTCTCAATTTTTATATATTTATCTTTGTTAATAACCCATTCTTATGGGTTTATTGGTTCATGAATACTAACTTTTAATGTTTAGTGACCGAACGACCAATTTACAATATTCTACATTGGGGTTCCCAAATAACTTCAGAAATTTTTAAAAAAATAATAGTAAAATGGCAAATTCAAAATTGTTAAAAGAAGCAATTGCTGATGCCAAAGCTGTAAGAGAAACTGCTATCGCTAACGCTAAAATCGCATTAGAGGAAGCTTTCGCTCCACGTTTACAATCTATCCTATCAAAGAAGCTAACTGCTGAAATGGAAGGTGAAGATGAAGAACCAATGGAAGAGGAAGTTGAATCAAGTGATATTGGTGATGGAGATAACAAAGAACCGTCAGCTGAAGCAAGTGATGCTCACATCGAACTAGGTGCAGATTCTGAAAAAGAATCGGCTGAAGTAGGTGAAGAAGATGAAGCTGTTGATGTTGTATCTGAAGAAGAGGAATCTGATGAAGAGAAGCATGAAATGGCAGAAGGTGAAGAAGAAGAGTCTATGGAAGAGTCTGAAGAAGAAATCGAAGAATCTGAAGAAGAAGTTGAAGAAACTTACGAATCAGAAGAAATGGAAGAATCTGAAGAAGATGAATTAGATTTAGAAGCTATCATCAAAGAATTAGAAATGGGTATGGACGAAGAAGAAGAAATCGAAGAATCTGAAGAAGAGGAAATCGAAGAATCGGAAGAAGAAGAATCTATGGAAGAGGAATTGGACTCAGAAGAGGAAGATGAAGTATCTGATATCGCATCTGATGAAATTGAAGCTCACGAAGATGAACACCATAATGAAGGTGAAGAATCTGAAGGAGAAGAAATGGAAGAAGGTGAAGAAGATGATGAAATCGACTTAGAAGAAATCCTAAGAGAGATGGGATATGGAGATGATGAGAAAGAAGTAAACGAAGAGGAAGAAGAAGTAAACGAAGAAAATGCTGAATTAAAAGCAGATTTGGAAGAAGCTTTGAAAACTGTTAAAACACTTCAATCTACTATCAACGAAGTAAACCTTCTTAATGCAAAATTATTGTACGCTAATAGATTATTCAGAGGTTATAACCTAACCAACGAACAAAAATCTAAAGTTGTAGAAAACTTAGACAGAACAACATCTGTTAGAGAGGTAAAATTAGTTTACGCTACGTTAGCAGAATCTATGAATTTTACAGGAACTGAGAAAAGAACTAAGAAAGTAGTATCGGAAGGTGCTTCTAAACCAGTTGCTTCAACTGCTCCAGTAAAAAACATTATTTCTGAGAACACAAATACTTTAGCCGAAAGATTTAAACAATTGGCTAATATTAAATAATTAACTTAACATTAAAAAAGAAAAATAAAATGGCAAATTTTGATTTATCTAAACTAATGGAAGGAAAGAACCCACAATCTGTAATGTTGAATGAAACAAGACAACTAAAAGGAAAATGGGAACAAACTGGACTTCTAGAAGGTTTAAACGAAAAAGAACAAGGCGCAATGTCTGTTCTTTTAGAAAACCAAGCAAAACAATTGCTTGATGAGGCAAGTTCTACTGGAGCTGCTGCAAATAGTGAAGAGTGGAGTGGTGTAGCCCTTCCTCTTGTAAGAAGAATCTTTGGTGAGATTGCTTCTAAAGAATTCGTTAGTGTACAACCAATGAACTTACCTTCAGGACTTGTATTCTATCTAGATTTCAAATATGGAACTGCTAACGCAGGAAGAAGTACTGGTGCTGCTGGTTCTTTATTCGGTGGTGCAGGTGGTGCTTCTATCGATGCTGGATTTGGTCAAACTAAATCAGCTGAGAATGGATTATACGGTGCTGGTGCATTCGGATACTCTATAAACGAAGGTACTGTTGCTGTTGCTTCTGGAGATTCTGCTTTCGCTTCTGCTTCACATGAAGATGTAGGATTTGATGGTGCATTATCTGCTTCTATTGAAGCTGGTGATATCCAGAAAATAACAATTGCTAAAAGTGATATCTCTGATACACTTGATTTAGATGCATTATCATCTATTATCGTAACTGGTGCTTCTGTAACTGGTGGAAACCTTGGACAATTCAACAAAGTTGATGGTGCTAATGTTGTATTATTTGTTAATACTACTGCTGCTAGAGGTTCTGCTGTAATCGCTGTAGCTCACACAAATGTACCTCTTGATTATAGTAGAGGTGACTTTGAAGATAAAACTGGTTCTGACTTAGGAATTCCTGAAGTAGACCTAGAGTTGAAGTCTGAAGCAATTGTTGCTAAGACTAGAAAACTAAAGGCTGTATGGACTCCTGAATTGGCTCAAGATTTAAATGCTTACCATTCAATCGATGCTGAGGCTGAATTAACTTCTATGTTATCTGACTATATCTCTTTAGAGATTGACTTAGAAATCTTAGATATGTTAAAGTCTAACGCATTGACTACTGAATACTGGTCAGCTACAATCGGTGAGGAATTTGATGGTTCATCTTGGTCTGCTGGAAGTTCTTCAGTTGCTTACCAAAAGAACACTTGGTTCCAAACTTTAGGTACTAAATTAAACAAAGTATCTAATAAGATTCACCAATTGACTTTAAGAGGTGGAGCTAACTTCGTAGTTGCTTCTCCTGATGTATGTACTATCTTAGAATCAATTCCTGCATTCTCTATATCAGCTGACAAAGATGCTTCATCTTTCGCTGCTGGTGTAACAAATGTTGGTTCACTTTCTAACAGATATACTGTGTACAAAAACCCTTACATGACTTCAAACGAAATCTTGTTAGGATTTAGAGGTTCAAACTTCCTAGAAACAGGAGCAGTTTACGCACCTTATGTACCATTAATCATGACTCCATTAGTGTATGACCCAACTAACTTCACTCCTAGGAGAGGTGTTATGACGAGATACGCTAAGAAAATGGTTAGACCAGAATATTACGGTCGTATCTTTGTAAAAGACTTACAATCTATCTAATAGAACGTTAAGTTAATAAAATTAGAGGGGTAGGAAACTATCCCTCTTTTTTATGCTTTGTAACTGTCTGATTATCAGACAGCTATGATAGTGAATACAAACACAAATTAATGAGTTATGTATAGATTCTATATTTAAAAAACCTATTCTTCTTTTTCTTTATATTTATAGATGAGTTAAACAATAGAGGAATCGTAAATGGCAGTAGAATACATATATCCGGGTTCATCATCCTTTGAAATAGGGCAAACACCATTTGGTACATTTGATAGTGATACAAACTTCCAATCAGATGCACCTAAAATAGCTAATTGGTGTGCAAAACGATTAGGATACCCAGTGCAAAACGTTGAATTAGTAGATGAAAGTTTTTATTCATGCTTTGAAGAAGCTACTGCTGAATATGCGGCACAAGTAAACCAATTTAATATTAGAAACAACTTAGATGTACTTAAAGGGGTACCAACTGGTGGAAATTATTCACAAAAGTTAGTAGAAGGTTCGTTTTTACCAACATTGGTGGGTATTTCTGATGCATATGGAACTTTGGTAGGCGCTGGTGGTAATACTGATATAAAAAGTGGATATATTAATGTAGAAGCTGGTGTACAAAATTACGATTTAAATATATTTGCTAGTTCATCTGAAGGTGGTAATAGAATTGATGTAGTTAAAGTGTTTCACGAAGCAACTCCAGCTATCAATAGATTCTTTGACCCTTATTCAGTAAGTGGACAGGGTACTCTTAACTTAATAGATGAGTTTGGATTTGGTTCATTCTCTCCAGCAGCTCAATTTATATTGATGCCTGTTTATGAGGATATACTTAGAATACAAGCTATTGAGTTTAATGATGAAATTCGTAAATCAGCTCATTCGTTTAACATAACAAATAATAAATTACAAATATTTCCAATACCAACAACTGATGGTAGAATGTTTTTTGAATATTTTGTAAGAAAAGAATTTGTAGAAAATTCTACAAGCATACAATCCGATGTAGTATCCGATTATTCAAATGTTGGATATGATTTTATTCCATATCAATTTATAAACGATGTGGGTAAACAATGGATTAGAAAATACACACTTGCTCTTACCAAAGAATTATTAGGAGCAATCAGAGAAAAATATAGTTCAGTACCTATTCCTGGTTCAGAAATATCGTTAGATGGAGCAGCATTAAGAGCAGAAGCTCAAACTGAAAAAGATGCTTTGATTGAACAACTCAGAGAAAACTTAGAAGAGTTAAGTAGAAAAACACAATTTGAGATTAGAAATAATGAATCTAATTATCAACAAGAGATGTTAAGAAAAGTTCCACTATCGATTTATACCGGATAATAGAATATGCCAAGATTTGCACTAGATAGAGATATAAGATTCTTTGAAGGAATCTCAAGAGAGTTAGTAGATGCGGTTATTGAAACAACTGTTGTTCTATTCAAACTTGCTATTGAGGATATTTCAACAAACCTATATGGGGAATCACTAAATAAAACCTATTATCAAGGTACGGAATGTAGTGCGGTAATCGAAAGAGATGATAGTAGTATATCTTATGAAGGATTTGGACCTGATTCGGGACAAAACGTAGAATTTAGATTTAATAGATTTACATTAAAGGATAAAGATTTCTACCCAGAGATTGGAGATATCATAATGCACAACGATGCATACTTTGAAATTAACAATGTAAGAGAGGACCAATTAATTGGTGGACAGAGTGGGGAGAAATTCTCAATTATTGCATCAACATTTATGACTAGAAGAAGTTCTATTCAAACTGAAATGAGAGTTATCTAATGAATAAGAAAGAAACAAATAGAGCAAATCAAATTAGTATTTCTAAGGAATTCACCAATGGTGTTAAACTTATTGATATTGATACTACTATTGCTGAATATATGGTTGATTCTATTATTCCAAATGTGGAAGAAAATGGAAATCAAATTAAAGTTCCTTTATTATATGGTAATGCTGAACGTTGGAATAACGCAAGAACAAAGGGTTATCTAAGAGACCAAAGAGGTAAGATTCAATTACCCTTAGTAATGTTTAAGAGAAACTCCATTGATAGGCAAGATGGTATGGCTCAATTTAAAGATGTTAACACATTACCAGCTTATCGAAAATATTCTCAAAAAAATAGATATGAGAGATTCTCATTACAATCTGGAGCAAGTAGAGCTTTAGAACAATATGAAATTTCCGTACCTGATTATGTTACTGTAACGTATGAGGTAATGATTTGGACATCCTTTACCGAACATATGAATGAAATCGTAGAACAATTTCAGTATGCAACTGATAGGTATTGGGGAACTGAAAATGGTTTTAGATTTAGAACTAGAATTGATTCATTTGATAATCAACAAGAAGTTGGAGAGGGTTCTGAGAGAGTAATTAGAACATCATTTACAATGATAACTAATGCTTACCTATTACCTGAAACCTATGATGATAAACCAACTGTTAAAAAAACATTTACTCCTAAGAAAGTTGTATGGGGTGTGGAAACTGATTTAACTGGTACTTCATTCACTAACCCAAACATATATAATGAATATCAATCGGTAATTGATTTTGTTGCAATTAGAAGTTCACAGAGAGCTGAATTTACTAATTCTACAACTGTTAAATTAACAAACGTAAGATTACCAGTGTTACCTGTTGAATTGATAGGTTCATTTGATACGGCAAATTGGTTTAGAGTTTATATTAATTCAGAATTTAAACAATCAACAACATATACATATTCTTTTAACGGAACTGATAACGAAATTATATTCACATTTAATAATACTTTAGGATTTGATTTAGATGGTGATGATGAAATTGATATCGTTGGAAAATACGAACAATTATGAATATAAAAACTCTCAAAAATATAATGAAGCAGGTTAACCAGCCTAATGAATTTGATATGGAATATGTCAATTTAAGTCATGAATTATATTGGATTTATAAAGTACCTAATTGTAGGTTAAAAACTTTAGATTTTAGATTGGAATCTAAACGAAAATCTGATAGTAGATTTGATGTATTTGTAAATGGTGGTTACATTGCTCCTAGAGATTATAAATTTGAGCAAGTTGGTAATGATTTTCATATAAAATTTATTAGAGATTTATTTCCATCTATAATTGAAAATCCAAATGACCCTAATTTTGGTCAACCTTGGAGTTTTGAAGAAAGTGATGAGGTTAAAATTGAAGGTGATTTAGAAAATGTAATATAATGGCTAGAAAAAAACCAATAGTAAATATAGGAAGTACTCAGAAAAAAAGAGATAGAGAATTCTTTAAAGATTTCGTATTAGAAGTTATTGAAGATACTTTTATTTTTGAAGTAAAACCAACTTCTATATCATTAGATGATGATACTCAAACTTTGTTTACATTAGTATTAAATGGATATAGATTTGTTTACGAAGATTTAGTGGTTTCAGATTCTAAAGATTATTTAGATGTATATTTATATGGAGTAAAGCAAATAGAAAATTATGATGTAACTTTTGATTCTACATCAATAACAATAACCTTTACTGAAAGTATAACAAGAATTCCTACCGATGTGGTTAGTGATTTTGATGCGGGAAAAAATTCTTTTGAAATAAAAGGTAAAATTACAGAAATAGTATAATGGCTAGATTAATACCACAAAAGCAGATTGAAGAAATTAATATTTTTAAAGAGAATATCTCTGTTAAAAAATCTGTCTTTATATCTGGTTCACTTTTAGTATCTCAGAGTATAGATATTGGTAGTGATTTAAATACACCTCAAACAATAACAGGTTCAGTACAAATTACTGGTTCTTTAGAAATTGATGGACCATTATCATTCGCTAATGCAAATGATAGATTAGATGCAACCGCATCATTTGCGGATGAATCGGTTGATACACAAAGATTTGGTGGAATATTAGCAAAAGAATTTGGTGAAAGTGATGCTACCCTATATGTATCTTCTACTAATGGTAGTGATGATAATGATGGTAGAACACCTCAATTCCCATTAAGAACAATTAAGAAGGCTGCTAAGATAGCAACCGATGGAGATGATGGTAGATATGGTTTACCAACTGGTTCTTTATTTACTGGTTTTGCTATTAAGGTTGATACCGGTACATACTTAGAAGATAACCCAATTGAACTTCCAAAAAATACAACTGTTTGGGGAAGTGGTTTAAGGGTAACTAAGGTATTAGCTAAAAACGAAAACGAAGATTTATTTTGGGTAAATAGTGGTAACTACTTATCTGAAATGACTTTTGGAAATTTAAGGGTATTCCCATCAGTTGATATATCCGAAAAGGGATTCGCTGTTGCATTTGCTCCTAACGCATTTATTACAACATCCCCATATGTTCAGAATTGTTCTATGATATCTAATCAAGAGAACTCATTCTTAGAAGCATATGAAGATATTCCTGCTGGTGGTGGTGGATTGAATGTAGATGGAAATAGAATACATCCTGATTCACCTCTTGCTTCAATGGTATTGGATGCATATACACAAATCGCACCTAATGGTGTTGGTTGTCAAGTTGTTGGTAGAGGATTTATTCAGTTAGTATCTTTCTTTACAAACTTCTCAGCATATTCGGTAAAAGTATTACAAGGTGGACAAGCAGTACTTCTAAACTCAAACACATCGTTTGGTGATTTTGGTATGTATGCTAGTGGTTCTAGATTTATTACTGGAAGTGGTGGTAATGCTAATGCATTCTTTAACGTTCAAGATAATTATTCAATTATTATTGATACTATTAAAAACGGATTAACATCTATACCTGATTTAGTTCCAACTACATTCGAAGGAAGAAGATTAACCGATTTAATTGATGTACCTCAATATTTTGTATCTGAGGATTCAACTACTGATGTAGCTGATAGAGTTAAATCAGACTTTAGATTGGTAAGTTCTATTGTTGAGGATGGTATTACAAATGTACCTAAACTACTTGCTAAAAGTGGTAAAGGTGGATATGGACCTGAGTCATTATATAATATAAGTGGTGAAGCTCAATACACAAATGTATCAACAGCATCATCATCAGATGTATCTACTATTGATACAAACTTTGATATCACATTAGATATTATAGATAGAGGTAATACAGCAACATCATCATATGTACAAATTGATAACGTTGCCGCATCTATAAAAACTACCGATTCTGTACAATATAAAACATTCGCAGTACAATCTGATACTAATGATAAAATAAAAGAAAATTTTGATACTGTAATTAGTATCATAGAAAATGGTTTAACTTTTTCTCCTGATGTTAGTAGTAGTACTGAATTGGGTTATGTATTTACCGATACAATACCATATGAAACTGATGTAACATCTTCATTGGAAACAATTCAATCAGTAAGTTCATCATTTTCACTTGTATATGATATTTTAGCTAACGGAACTGGTTCACTTCCATCTACTATTTTTAGTAGTTCGATTGAAAATCCATCTGTTGATGTTCAAAACGCATATACATTATTAATTGAAAATATACCATTCATTCAAGATGAAACAATTGCATATTTAAGTTCTTCTTGGAGTGAACACCCATATAATCAAGAGACTTGTAAAAGAGATGTAGGTTTTATAATTTCATCATCAGCACATGATTTATTATTTGGTGGAAATGAAGAATCAATTCGTAGTGGAGTATTCTATTACCAATTCCCTTCAAACGCAACAACAACTGAAAAAGACCCAACATTAACTGGTGTTAAGTATGCTAGTGAGTTGGCAATTAATATATTAGATGGTAAGGTGTTTTCAGATGCGCCTGCTGAGTTAGATAATGCTTATGATGTTATCTATCAAAACAAAGATTTTGTTAGAAGTGAAACGATTGCATATCTTTCTTCATCTTGGAGTGAATTTGAGTATAACGAAGAAAAGTGTAAAAGAGATATCGGATACATATTAGATGCGGTTGCAACTGATATTAATTATGGTGGTAATGAACGTAGTGTTATTGCTGGTGAATTTTATCATCAATACCCATCTTTAGCAATTGTAGATGATAGAACAACAGGTCAATTACAACAAACTTTGGATGGTATTAAGTATGCAAAACGTATTACTGAAAAATTAACTAACAATGAAACATTTGTAGCTCCATCTGATTCTATAATTGCAGCTATTAATCTAATAAAAGAAAATCGTTCATTAATACAAAATGAAACGGTAACTTATATCGATACTGAGTATCCAAACTTTTCATATGATAGAGTTAAGTGTAAGAGGGATACTGGGTATATTATTGATAACATAGCAACTGATTTATTATATGGTGGTAATGAACGAAGTGAGTTAGCAGGATTATATTATTTCTTATATCCATCAATAGCTAATACTACTCAGTTAGAAGAAACATTGGAAGCTATTAGATATACTAAGGAGTTTACTAAAGCAATAGTTCAATCCATTGTATTGGAAACTCCACAAGTAATACTTAACGTTGATGGTAATATTAGAACAACTACATTTACACCAACAACAAGTTCTATATCTGCAACTGATTCCGAAGTTAAAATTGTTTCTCAATCATTTGGTGTAATTGAAGATATTATTAGATATGGTACTGATTCTGTAATTAGTTCTATTGCTGGTAATACTGATGAGTATACTTGGAACTTAGAAAATCCATTAAATGTTAGTGGTATTTCTCAAAAAGATTCTTTAGAAGTTGCAACATCATCTACTACAAATTTAATAACATCAAGTTTTGATACTGTAATAAAAATAATTGAAAGTGGTAGTTCGATAGAAACTGAAGAAACTATTGGAACCGATTCTAAAGGTAATCCAATTTCAACAGTAGGAATTCCTAAAAATTCATATGGAGATAATTTAGTAAAAACTACAATTGGTACTACTATACCATCTGATATAACTTTAGTAAAAAATACTGAAGAAGGTATTAAGTTTGGTAGTGATGTACAAATAACATCATCTATATCAGCTGATTTAACAAATGTAACTAAGATATCATCTTCATTTTCAACTGTATCTAATATTATAAAGTATGGTATTAGTGGTAGTTTGGATGTAAGTGGTTTATCAGATACATCTACTTACTTTGAAGTAGTATCATTATACGATGGTAGTTTTAGTATAAACAAAAAACAAACTCAAAAGTTTGATGATGTAGATGGGAAAATTTTAGGTGAGGATACTGGTTCATTTGATGATAGTGTTAAAGACCCAACTCTTACATTAAAAAGAGGAGATTTATATACATTCTCAATAAATTCATTAAATATTGTAAACGCAATATCAATTGAAACTCAACCATTTATTATATCAACTAATAGAAGTACTGATACAAAATTCAGATACAATGAGGGTATCACTAATAATGGTTCAACTTTTGGTACAATAACATTTATAGTTCCATTTGATGCACCTGATAGATTATTCTATGTAAATGGAAATGATGTAAATGCTAGTGGTGTAATTAATATTGTAGATGAATTACCATTATCAGATACTCAACGATATGTTGAAGTACCATCAATTGGTTCAGTTCAGGTGGTAACTAATAATGTTGATGCGATTAAAGTATCTGATATAGAACAATATAATTTATCATATACTGCTTCTTTAAGTGAATCAAATGAAATTAGTTCATCATTTGCAACTACAATTGATATCTTAAAAAATGGAGTAGGTTCATTTACTCCAACAACTGCAACTTATAATCCTGCTGATGGTGAATTTGTAATGAATATCCCTCAACATGGTTTAGAAGTTGGTGATAGAATTTATTTAGAGCCTGAATCATTTGTATTCACTTGTGATATGGATGGTAATAGAACTGAACATAAATTACCTTCAGTTGGACAACCTGCATACAATAAACAATTAACAATAAACTCAATAACTGATGATACCATAAGTGTAAATGTTGGTAAATCAGGTCCTAATATAAAGTTCAATCCAACCAATGCATCCTATGACCCAGCAACTGGTGAATTTAGTGCAACTGTTGGTAAACATACTTTAAGTGTAGGAGAAGGTATTGTACTTTCTAATGAATCATTTGCTTTCACTTGTGATATGGATGATGACCAATCGGTTAAATCATATCCAAGAGTTGGTATTGACCCATTTGCAGTACGTTCTATTCCAATTACATCGGTAACCGATACCACATTAACTTTTAATGTAGGTGCATCTGGTCCGAATAAATACTTTACACCAACTGATGCTGATTATAATGCATCAACTGGTGATATGGTTGTAACTGTTGGACAACATGGATTAGGAGTTGGAAGAAGTGTAGTATTGGAAAACGAATCCTTTACTTTCACTTGTGACCAAGATGGTGATTCTACAACTCATTCTTATCCGAGATTAGGTTCAGACCCATTTGCTGGAAAATCTATTCCGATTACTTCAGTTGGATTTACTGAACACACACCAACAAATGCTCCTTACGATGCAGCAAGTGGTGTAATTACATTAACAATTGCTGGGCATGGATTTAGTAATGGTGATTATGTGAAGGTTGATGATAACTCATTATCTTATACTTGTGTATTAGATGGTAATGTAGTTGAGAAATCATATCCTAGAGTTGGTTATGATTATCCTTCTGGAAGATGGTTATCAATCTCAAATGTAACTACTGATACTTTTGATATAAACATAGGAACATCTTCATACACATCAGCTCATACATTCGTATCAGCAACAACTGGTGGTATAAAAAGACAAAGTGGAACATTTACAATTAATGTAGGTGATGCTGGTAGTGCTGCAAATTCAATACATACATTTGTATCAGCATTAAATAATGCTGTGAAGCACGAACCACAATCACTACATACATTTGTATCTGCATCAAATTCAGCAATACAACATTTACCTCAATCAAATCATACGTTTGTAAGAACAACTACTAACTCAGTAAGTAAATTACCAATAGTAGTTGAAAATGTAAATGAATTGATTAAGGTTACAAATACAACTCAATACACATCATCTGTATCACCTCAATTGGGTGATATAACTTCTGTAAGTTCATCGTTTGCTGTGGTGATAGATGTATTAGAAAATGGTATTGGTTATACACCAACCAACGCAACATATAATCCATCAAATGGTGATTTTGTAATGACTATACCGAATCACAATTATAGTGTTTCTGATAGTATTTACCTAAGACCAGAATCATTCACATTTACTTGTGATATGGATAATAACAAAACTGAACACAATTTACCATCTATTGGTCAAATTGCTTATACTGATAAGTTATTTATAACATCTTTAACTGATGATACTATAACTGTTAATGTTGGTAAATCAGGTCCAAATGTAGAATTCACACCAACCACTGCTTCGTATGACCCAGCAACTGGTGATTTCGTAATGACTGTTGAAAGTCATAGTTTAAGTGTAGGTGAAG
>ERZ1046568.1766-NODE-1766-length-14942-cov-21.712434_pt1 | contig 14942 bp, 14 predicted proteins | sample MGYA00383092_ERZ1046568 | MGnify/ENA primary metagenome ERZ1046568 (study PRJEB29581, sample SAMEA5548362) | metagenome | biome: marine; feature: coastal; material: water | depth 1 m | study: Short-term variability in the microbial, nano- and picoplankton... | reverse complement strand
CATGGTTATATGTATTGTCTTGTATTACAACACCACCAGCCGTTGGATGATCAAACCCATATAGGTGGTCAAGTAAACTGGTACCATCTGGATCATCTTGTGTTGCACTTGCAACAACTGCATCGCTAATATTAAATTCTGATTTGTACGTGCTTATATCACTGTTTAGTGAAGTGTTGTCTGCAGCATCACCAAGTATGTCATTAAACTCTTGTGCATCTGTAAGTGGATTGAGTTTTACTCTCCAAATATGACTGTACCAAGTTTGACTAAATCCTTCAGCACCACGGTTACCGTCTGCTACTACATAATACTTACTTACTGGTCCTTTACTGGCGTCTAATAATAAATCATCACGTAAATGTGGCAACTCTAGTACATCACCAGGTAATAGTTTGCGACCAAGTAATTCAACCATATCATTAGTATGGAATGTCATATAAAATTGGTCATTTGCTAAAAACATGCCAAATTGTGTTAGATCAAAGTCGTTATCTTGTACATTGTATATACCACGTAAGTCATAAATGTCTGGATCGTATTTTCTATCTCTGTTTTCCAAGAATAACAAGTCTTGTATTTTTGTTTCATTAATAATACTGTCTATATTAATGAAGTCTCCACTTAGTGGATCTACTTCACGACCTTCAATATAATTAGGCTGTGATGGATCATTTTGATCAGGCTGTGCAGCAGGTCCTACATACTTGTGTACATTAACTCCTGTACCTCCAATCCAAAATTGCTCACGGATCTGTCGATCCATAAAGTGAAAATCGTTAGTTTTAGTTGGTTTATATAAACTTAATCTTGGCATACCTATATTTATGGCTTGACAATGCTTTTAAGATAGTATATCGTATATAAGTACCAATTGATAGTTCAGGAGAATATTATGGCCAAAACGGCAACTCGTAAGAAAAAAACAGTAAGAGCAACTAGACGCAAGACTGAATGGGAACTAGTACCACTAGATAACTGGCATTCTGCGCAATATCATATACACTATATGATTGAAACTAAGCAATGGGAACAAAAAATAAAAAACTATATCAAGAAGAATTATGATAAAGAAACACTGCAAGCTATTAATAAACTTCCAAATTGGAAAGTTGGTGGCAAAAGTCACTGGGCAGTAGCGGCACACATGGAGGAGAATGCTCCAGACAAAGTACACCCACATTATGTAGGTAAGCTAGATGAGTGGATTAAAGAGCTTTATGCAGAAGGCAAACAAATTGCTGATACAAAAGCTGAAGAAGCTAAATCAAAAAAGCAAGTTCATATTCCAACTATACAAGAGCGGTTAGAAGAAGCAACTATTGATAAAATGGAAGAGCTTGATCAGTGGGAGGACGATTGGATTCGTGATCCTAAAAAGAACCCTCTTAAAGATAAACAGCCACTAAATTTGTTCAAGGCTCAGCAAATTAATCTAGGACATGCACGTTTTGTACAGCGGTTTTACGAAGGTACATTTAACGAGCTTGAAGAATTAATTAATTTGCCAACTCCTAAAAAGCAAGATGATATGCAACAACAACTTGCAGAAGGATACAGTAATTACAGCAAGAAGGAAATTAAAGAGCTACATAGTTTTTATCAACGTATTATGCAAGCTCTTGATATTATTCGAGCTGAGAAGAAACAAACTCGTGCAGTACGTAGACCTAAACAAAAGAGTGCAGTTGATTTAGTTAAAAAACTAAAGTTTAAGTCAAGTGATGCAGACTTTGGTATTAGTAGTATACCTCCACAGGATATTATTGGTGCAACTGCATTAGTTGTATTTAATTGTAAAACACGTAAACTTGGTATCTACTATGCAGAAGATCATTCAACACTGAGTGTTAAAGGTACTACAATACAATACTTCAACGAGAATGGCTCAAGGCAAAAAACAGTACGTAAGCCTGCAGAAGTCTTACCCCGTTGGAAAAAAGTAACACAGCATAAACTAAGTGCACAGTTCGGATATCTGAAAACTACAGACATCAAACTGAACGGTAGAATCAATGAAGATACTGTGATACTGAAAGCGTTCAAGTCATAAATAGTTATATGACAAAACGTGATGAGTTAATTAAAGAAATAGAGTTACGCTTAGGCGGACAAATGGTAGACGTAGAGCTCGATCCAGAGCACTACGATCTTGCCATTCGCAAAGCGTTTGAGAAATATAGACAGCGTAGTGAAAACAGTACTGAAGAAAATTTCATCACACTAGAGTTAATGGTTGATGTAGCAGATTACACTCTACCTGATAACGTAGTAGAAGTTACCAATGTCTATCGTAGAGCAAGCGGCACACTTAATGGCAGTGGTGGTGCAGATATGGAACCGTTTGAGGCGGCATATCTAAATAACTATTTGCTACATGGTGGTAGAGCTGGTGGCTTGGCTACATTTGATGCACTATCACAACACCGTGAAACACTTGGACGTATTTTTGGTAAAGAGCTATTGTTTACTTGGAATACTGTTACCAAGAAGCTAACAATTCATCGCAGAACAAAAGCACAGGATACAGTATATCTTCATACCTACTCAACACGTAGTGATGAAGAATTATTAAGTGACACATATGCAATGCCTTGGGTTAAAGAACTATCATTGGCATACAGTAAACTAATGTTAGCTGAAGCCCGTGGTAAGTTTAATACTATCGCTGGACCACAAGGCGGCACAAGTCTTAACGCTGATGCATTACGTATGGATGCACAAGCTGCAATTGATAAACTTGATGACGAACTTAAACTGTATTCAGATGGCCAAGCAGGTCTTGGTATAATTATCGGTTGACAAACCGCACAAATACAATTATAATATAAACATGAAATATAAATTACTCGTAATAGGCCATGGTCGTCATGGCAAAGATACTGTCTGCGAAATACTTCGTGACGAATATGGATATACATTTGAGAGTAGCAGTCAATTTTGCTCTAAACTTTTTATCTATGATAAACTAAAAAACAAATACAACTATTCTAGTGAAGAAGAATGTTATGCTGACAGGCATAATCATAGAGCTGAGTGGTATAATGCTATTTGTGATTATAATGTTCCTGATGCAGCAACTCTAGGTAGAGAAATGTTTGATGCCTATGACATCTATTGTGGGCTACGCAACAAGCGTGAATTCTTCGCAATGCAAAATACTGGTGTATTTGACTATTGTATTTGGGTTGATAGATCAGATCGTTTGCCTTTAGAAAGTCACAAGTCAATGAGTTTAGAACAATGGATGTCAGACTTTACAATTGACAACAATGGTGATTTATCCGAACTATCGTTTAATATACACAAGCTAATGAACCATTTACACAGTAAAGTACGTAGTTAACCACTGTTTCCCCCCTGATATATAGCCTTCATAATAAATACATGTTATAAACCAGAGGAGAAACAAATGGCTTTAGTATCACCAGGTGTACAGGTTAGTGTAACTGACGAGAGCGCATATGGCGCAGCCGGAAACGGAACAGTACCATTAATTGTTGTAGCCACAAGAGAAAATAAATCAGATCCAACTGGTAGCGAATCAGACGGTATTGCAAAATATACAAAAAGCACACATGTAGGTGAAGTAGTACAAGTTACATCACAGCGTGAGCTTACACAATATTTTGGTAACCCAACATTTACTACAAGTGGATCAGCTATCGTACAAGGTAGCGAAACAAGCGAATACGGTCTATTAGCTGCATATAGTTATTTAGGTCAAGGCTCAAGAGCATATATTGTTCGTGCAGGAGTTGATTTAGCAGGATTAGATTCAACTACAATTCAACCAACAAGTTCATATTCAACAGCAAATACATACTGGCTAGACACAGACGCTAGTAAGTATGGTATCCACGTATGGAATTCAACTACTGAAGTATGGGACTATAAAACACCAACAGTAGAAGTAATTAGTACAGCGGCAGGTACAGTACCAGCAGCCGCAGTAGTAACTGGCGGGTATCATGTTGTAATTTCAACATTAAGTAACAGTATTGAATATTATAAAGAAACTGGAGCGGCATGGGTAACAGCAAGCGCAACACTAGCACCACACTATAGCGTACCAGCAGGACCAAGTAATGGCGATGTTTGGGTTAAAACAACTAGTCCAGGAAATGGTGTAAGTATTGTTATTAGTAAATTTATTGAAGATGCATTTACTCCACAATCAGTAGTAGGTGTAAGTGATGGTACAGACAATGCAGACATTACTACATTTGTTCCACAAGATGCTTCAAGTGTAACAGCACTAACAGCAAGCGCACCAGTAGACGGTGTACTACTAGGTGAAGCAGTAGATCAACTTGATATTTTACTAGTAAGCGGAGTAGGTGCACCAACTGCAATAGCTACTTCAATATTAGCACAAATTGCAGCACCAACAGCAACAGCAAAAGTTGGTCAAACTTGGTTTGATAATACAGTTGACGCATTAGACATTTATGTTAGTGCTGGATCTGCATGGACAGCAGCTACTGATGTACAATATGGCACAACAGCACCAACAACTGACAAAGATGGAAACGCACTAGCAGACGGTGATGTTTGGGTGGATACAAATGCAATGAACCATCATGCTCGTGATTATCCAAAAATTTACAAGCACAACGGTTCAGCATGGGTTAAACATTCTAACACTGACCAAACAAGTGAAAAAGGTGTATTGTTTGCTGATATTGATGATACAGCAGGCGGCGGTTCAGCAATTACAGGCGCACCACAGGCAGTAATTTATCCAGACGGACTAGTTGCAGTTAACATGGCACAAAGTAAAAACACAGTGCGTGAGTGGAATGGTTCAGCATGGAGAAATGCTGTAACTAATCATTCAGATGGTAGTGGACGTTTTGGACGTTATGCACAACGTGCATATGTTTCAGCAGGAATGGCGGCAGTTACATCTGGTGCAGATTTACGTGAAGAGCAGTACACATACAGCTTGTTAGCGGCACCTAACTATCCTGAACTAACAGACGAGCTAGTTACACTAAACAGTGACAGAGGCGAAACAGGATTTATTATTGTTGATACACCAATGCGTAAAAATGCAACAGATGCAATTAATTGGGTTCAAAACTCAAATGTTGCAACTGAGAATGGTGAAGATGGTCTAGTAACAAACAATACATACAGTGCAGCTTACTATCCAGCAGGTCAATCAACTGAGCCAGTAAATGGTAAAACAGTTGTTGTTCCACCAAGTCATATGGCACTTTACACATTTGCTTATAATGACAACATTAGCTTCCCATGGTTTGCTCCTGCAGGCCTAACAAGAGGTGTTGTACAAAATGCAAGTGCAGTTGGACACATTACTGCTGAAGGTGAGTTTAAAGCAGTTAGTCTTACACAAGGTCAACGTGATGCAATGTATACAGTTAAACTAAATCCAATCACAAGTTTTGTTGGACAAGGTACAGTTATATTTGGACAGAAAACACTAGCAAGCGCAACAACTGCACTTGACCGTGTTAATGTTGCACGTTTAGTTGCTTACTTGCGTGAACGTTTTGATGAGATTGCAAGACCATTCTTGTTTGAACAAAATGATGCACAAACTCGTGCTAGAGCAAAGCAAGTGTTTGAACGTTTCCTAGCAGACATCTTAAGCCGCAGAGGTGTAACAGACTTTGCAGTTGTTTGTGATGGAACAAATAATACACCAGCACGTATTGATCGTAATGAACTTTACATTGATGTGGCAATTGAGCCAACTAAATCAGTAGAATTTATTTACATTCCAATCCGTATTGTTAACAGTGGTACACTATCTAACGTATAAAAAGACTAAAATAACTACAAACTTAATGGGCGCCAAGTGCGTCCATTTTTTTTCACTGATTTCTTATAAATAGTATTAGCTAGTATAGAGGAGACTAATATGGCAGTTCTAACAACATTAGGAGTTCCAGATAACACAGGGAACACCACAACTATTATGCCAAAGTTGCAGTACCGTTTTAGGGTGACGTTCGAAGGCGAAGGCTTTAGTTCAACACCAACTAGAAACGTTATTAGCACAAGTAGACCAGGACTAACACACGAACCAGTTCAGGTTGATGCATACAATAGTAGAATTTATTTAGCAGGCAAACACACATGGGAGCCTGTAAGCATCGTATTACGTGACGACATTGATGGTGTCACATTACGAGAGCTAAATCAACAACTTAACAGACAAGTTGATCATGCAAACCAAAGCAGTGTACGTGCAGGTGCAGGATACAAGTTTACATGTAGAGTAGAATCTCTAGATGGACAAAATCCAACACCAGGTGTACTAGACACATTTGAGCTAAGTGGTTGTTATATTACAAACATTCAGTATGGTGATATGGCATACGCATCAAGTGAGCAAGTACAAGTTACTGTACAGTTACAGTATGACAATGCAGAAATTTATGATGCGGCTGGTAATGCAACGCTAACCGGCGCAACAGTAGACAACTCATTAGTTAATGCAACAGGTTAATCTAAATGGGATTAACTTCTAATACTGGCGCTTTTAATGCCGCAGCATCAATTTACGGAGTCGACGACGAAGTAATGTTCAAGAGGCCTAGACAGAAATTTAACTTTTCTGTCTTTATGCAACTTGATGATGCTGTGACATTATCGGATGCTAGTTATGGTAAATCATTTGTATTTGATAGAGTGTTGGGCGTTGATATGCCTAACTATCAATATAATGTTACAAGGTTAAATCAATATAACCATCAACGTTTTGTAACAACAAGACAGGAAATAAGTCCAGCAACTATCAATTTTTATGATACTATGGATAATCAGTTTCAGTCACTACTAACTGATTACGCTGGATATTATTATTCACAAGGATTAACTGAACTTGATATGCCATTTTCATCAAATGCCAATGCTGACGGTATAAAGACCCCAAGTGGTCTTACTGCAACAGCGGCAAGCGGTAGATTCTTTTTTAATCGAATTAGTATAGGTACAATTGACACCAGAAGTAATGGTTCAGAATCTGGAAGAACAGTTGACATGATTAATTGTATGATAACCAGTGTGTCACATGATAGACTTGATTACAGTGACAGTGGCGCAATGACCTGGACAGTACAATTTCAACCAGAGCACGTTGAGTTTAGCACATTTGGCAGCACATCTGTTTAATCAGTTATAAATACGTATATAATGGCATCTAAATTTCAACAGGGTATATTTGAACCTAGGAATCAATCTAGGTATATTGGAAAACATCTACCACGATATCGTAGTGGATGGGAGTTAAAATTTATGCGGTTTTGCGATACTCATCCAAATGTGGTTGCATGGGCTAGTGAGTCACACCGCATACCTTACTTTAACCCTATAAAAAACAAGCAAACAATGTATGTTCCAGACTTCTTTATAGTATATGAGGATGTAAACAAAAAACGACATGCAGAGTTTATAGAAATTAAACCCGCTGGACAAATACTTGGCAATGCTAAAAGTACAGCACAAAAAGCACAAGCAGTTGTTAATGAAGCAAAGTGGCAAGCCGCCAAAGCATTTTGTAGTAAACAAGGTGTAGGATTTAGAGTACTAACAGAAAATGAATTGTTTAACAATCCCAAAAAGTCAAGACCAAAAAGGAAAAAGCGATGAGTAGAAAAATAGAAGAAGTGTTTAACATGGGCAATGATGCGCTAAATCCACCACCACAAACAACTGAAGATGAAACCGGATTTAACTTAGAACAGATGCAAGAAGTATTAGCAACTGCAGATAAAATCGATCAAGCATTGCCAGCAGTGCGTGATTTAGAGTCACTTGATAAAGACATGGATGAATATGCTGTACAAGCAATGGATGCGTTTAAAGACCTTATGGATCTTGGACAAAACGTAGAAGATAGACATGCCGCTCCAGTATTTGACAGTGCAAGTAAAATGATGACAAATGCTATTACAGCTAAAACAGCAAAGATGGATAAAAAATTAAAGATGATTGAAATGCAAATGCGTAAACGTAAACTTGATTTAGAAGAAAAGAAGGTTGAAATGCAAATTGCAAAGATGAACGATACTCCAGTTGATGGTAGTCCTATTGAGGGCGCTGCAGAAGAGTTTGATCGATCAGCATTAATTAATGATATCGTGACAAGCATGAAAAATAACAATAGTGATAAATAAATATAAGATAGGAATAGTAGAATGAAAAGTTTACAGCAATATTTAACAGAATCTGAAAAAACATATAACTTTCGGTTAAGAACCGTATCGTCGTTATCAGAGGAACAACTGGAAAAATTAGAAATACACTTAGCTCGTTATAATGTGGAGAGTGTTAGTACACCCAAGACTAGCATTATTCAACGAAGCCCTGCAGGATTTGGCGACATAGGACCTAGTGCAGTATCTACTATGGAAATTGTAACACACTTACCATGCACACCAAACGTAATGCAAGAAGAAGTTGCAGCCGCAACAGGCATACACCTTGGTGCTATTAGAGTATATAATGAAGGTGAGTTTGTTGAAGAAGAAGAGATTATTGAAGAAGAGACTACTGATGAGGAAAGCAAAAGTGTATTAGCAGATGCTGATTACAGTGATGCAGATAAAGTGGAACATAAAGACAATTTTGGTAATGAGTTTGTTGCTAATTTTGTTAAGAACTTACCTAAATCAGAATTACATAAAGAATATAAGGTATAAAAAAATGGATTTAAGAGACTTAGTAAAACTAGCAGGCATCGTAAACCCAGAAGTTCTTAACAGGATCGATGCAACAGCAGAAGTAGAAGAAGCTGATGGCGCAGGCTTTGAACAAGCGACAACTGCTCCAGAAGAAGAAATAATGGATGACCCACTACAAGCAATGGGTAGTGATGTAGACACAAGTTTACGCCGCTATTTAAAAGCAAAGGGCGATCACGCAACGATAGACGAAGAAGTATACCCGGATCATACTGTAGAAAGTGTAAGCGAAGCATATGCTACGTTTAAAACAGAAAGTGCAGAAGATCGTGCACGTTATGATGCAGATGAAACACCACGTGGTGAGAAGAAGAAAAAAGTTTCTCTTAAAAAAGCACCATGGGAAAAAGACGACGATAAAGAAGAAGCAAACGAAGATCGAGCAACAGGTATCAGAGGTGCGTTATCTAAAATACCAGGTATTGGACACCACATGCACGGACATGATCATATGCCGTCGGTAGATCCAGTGTCGTCGCCGGTGGCAGCGCCGTCGCCAAGGATGGCTCCTCCACTAAGACCATCACCACCCGGCCCAGACCCAGATATTGCTCCTGATCCAGCTACAGAGCCAGATCCAACTATGCCTCAGCCTATTTACCGCAAACCAAAAATAGACTTTCCTGAACCACGTCCAAGCCGAGATCGAGCCATAGATGGCCCAGCAGACAGACCGAGCAGACCATCGCCAAAAGCTCCACGTCCTGTACCATATAACAATGATATTATCAGAATGGCCAAAAAACTAGCAGGCGAATCAGTAACTGAAGATGCTGGAAAAGTAGGATACATGGAAATGTTTTTTACAGACCGTGATGGCGGCGAAGTTAGCCATGAGGTCGAAGTTACACTTAAAGACGGCAAACTAGCTATCACTGGTAACATGCCTGGTCCAGAAGACGATTTATATTATGACGATGCAGATATCGAAGAGCAACTACGTGATGCACAGAGAGATATGAGTGTTATTGATTTTTCAATGTATGAAGCAGATGTTGAAGAAAATGCATTTAATCAAGCAGCAGCTGCGGCGGCAAGAGCTAATAAGTCAGAGTTTGAATTTGGTGGTAAGACACACAAAACTACAATGAAAAAAGATACTGCACACAAACTAGATGATAGTGAAGATGCAGAACTGTCAGTTCTTAGAAGAAACGCAGGACTATAACATGGCACATTCAAAAATAGATAATACATTTAATGGTGCAATAGATAAGCTAACAGAACTTAGTAGTGTATTCCGTGATGGCGGAAAACTAGAAGCAGCTTGTGGCGATGATTGTGATTTAGGCAGTGTAAGGTCTGCTTTTGAAGAGCTAATGGGAGCAATGCGTGAAGCACACACAGAAGCAACCATGGAAGAATCAGTAACGCAAGAAGCAGGTGCACCAGACTACAACCCATCACGTGGCGAGTATGCTAGTGAACGTGATTATGGTATGTTTACTGATGAAGGCAATGCTGAAGTTGCTGAAGTTGTAGACGATATTGTTAAGAGACACGAAGCAGGTGAATTTGACAGTCCAGAGCGTGCCATTGATGCCGCTATGTCAGACTTAATGAACTTAGCAGATGATAACGATAAGTTTGGAGAAGCTGGCGATACAGATGTTAGAGATCAAGTAGCACGTGACTTAGAAAGTCGTATTGGTCGTGATAGTGGATTTGGTGAAGCTATCGAATATATGAAAAAATTAGCAGGATTAGAACAATGAAAAGATTTACTGAATATTTAAACGAAGGAACCAAAGGTTGTTCTGATTGTGAATACATGAAAGACGAAACTGATGGTGAAATTGACACATGTGATGAATGTGCTGCTGAGGAAAGAGATAAAGCTAGAGCCAAAACTAACGAAGCAGTTGGTGACTCTGCAGAACCAATTTATGATTTATGCGATGACCTAGGATGTGATGCAAATCATCCAGTACTTGACGAATTAGTTCGTTATTTAGATGGAGACACAATTAAAGATTTTGTAGCAGACTTCCGTAGACACAACGACATGAATCACCCAGGTGAAGATGGCGATTACGGTGATGACGATGCAAACTTTGGTGAAGCTAACGAAGAATTAGATTACTTGCGCAAACTAGCAGGTATGTAATATATAACCCTTAATTACAGGCTTAAGGTTTACACATTGGGAGGCCACAAACGTAAAATGTGGTCTCCCTTTTTTCAGCCAGCATAAGTATTAATATGTCAGTAGATACAAAACTAACCAAAACCCCATACCAAAGAGAAAAGTACACAACAGAACAACTACAAGAGCTTGCTCGGTGTACTATGGATCCGCAACACTTTATTACAGAGTATTGCTGGATTCAACATCCTACCAAAGGACGCTTAAAGTTTGATCTTTTTGATTATCAGCGTGGTTTGTTAGACAGCTACCATAATCACAAATATAGTATTGCACTTATTAGTAGACAGATGGGTAAGTCAACTGCGGCGGCGGCATATCTGTTGTGGTATAGTATGTTTATACCTGACCAGACTATTCTTATTGCGGCACACAAATATAGTGGTGCACAAGAGATCATGCAACGTATCCGTTTTGCTTACGAATTACTGCCAAACTTTGTTCGGGCTGGTGTTACTGCATATAACAAAGGATCGTTAGAATTTGACAACGGTAGCCGCATTGTCGCACAAGCTACAACAGAGAACACCGGACGTGGTTTAAGTATATCGTTAGCATACTTAGACGAGTTTGCATTTGTGAGACCTACTATTGCTCGTGAATTCTGGACAGCATTATCACCAACACTTAGTACAGGTGGTAAATGTATTATTACAAGTACGCCTAACCAAGACGATGACCAGTTTGCACAGATTTGGCGTGAAGCATTAAAGACTACAGATGCGTTTGGTAACGAAAAAGAAACAGGTAAAAACGGATTCAAAGCATACAGTGCTGATTGGACATTCCATCCAGATAGAGACCAGGCCTGGGCAGACGAAGAACAAGGCAAGATTGGTGAAGAGCGTTTCCGTCGTGAACACCTAAACGAGTTCATTGCATTTGACGAAACACTTATTGATAGCTTAAAACTAACACTATTAGAACATAAAGATGTTTACAAAAAGACAGGGCAAGTACGTTGGTATAGACCTGTGCAAAATGGAAAAACTTATATTGCAGGACTGGATCCAAGTCTTGGAACAGGCGGAGACAATGCTGCTATACAAGTATATGAACTGCCAGGTATGCGTCAAGTAGCAGAGTGGATGCACAACAAAACACCAGTACAAGAGCAAATACGTATACTACGTGGAATGTTAACTGATGTGCAATCAGAGGCACCAGAAAGCGAAATATACTGGAGTGTTGAAAACAATACACTAGGCGAAGCCGCACTAGTAGTAATAAACGAAATGGGCGAAGAGAATATACCTGGAACATTTATTAGCGAACCACGCAAATCTGGTTCAAATAGAAGTTATAGAAAAGGGTTTACAACTACAAATAAAAGTAAACTTGCTGCTTGTAGTAAATTTAAAAACTGGATCGAAGTTGATAAAATGGAGATCGCAAGTAGTACACTATTACGTGAAACAAAAACATTTATTGCTCGTGGCGCCAGTTATGCCGCAAAAGATGGCGAAACAGATGACTTAGTAATGGCAGCACTTTTAGTAGTGCGAGTTGCACAGCAGGTAGCACAATATGATGAAAGTACATACGATGAACTAAAGGATAGTTTCAGCGATGAGGAAGATTTAGCCCCAATGCCTTTCACGTTTTTGGTATAAATACTATATAATAGAGAGATATAAGAGATATGTTGAGTTCAGAATTAGTTGCAGAAAAGATTTTTAAGATACTCAAAGGCAACGGTCACAATTTAAAACTATATACAGACGAGGGTGCTGATACTGTAGACCCGTCTAAAGGTCGTCGTTTTTATATTACTGACAACGGCACAATGGTTAGTTTGGATGAGACAGAAAATACTCGTAAGATTAAAGTTAGTTTAGGCTCAAATGTTGATCATAGATCAATTAAAGAAACGCTAACCCAGATTAAAAATTTAGCAAATCGTAGTATCATAGAATATACACTAAAAAACTATACTAAGTCGATAGAGCCAAAAGACTTTGACTACCAAGCTCAAAAGGTAAAAGACATGAATCAAGATACAGTAAATGAAGGCATCGGAGCCGCATACGGAAGTAGCAAAAGTAGCTACCAAAAATTAGAAAGTGCTAGACTTGTTATCAAACATAACAAAGCAGTGAATGAAGAACAACGTGGATCACGTAGTAGAAATATTCAAGCTATCTACATTGAAAACAGCGAAGGCGAACGTTACAAGTTTCCAAGTAACAACTTAGCAGGCGGTAGAGCTATGCTACGTCACGTACAAGCTGGTGGTAATCCACATGATGACTTCGGAAAGCATATCGCAGAACAATGTTCAGAATTAAAGAAACTTAAAGAGTTTAGACGTTATAGTGAAAAGAATGGACTTGTTAACGAAGATACAGCAGATATTGTAGAAGCAGTTATTGGACGTATTAACAGTATACGTGAAACACTAAATCGTATGAAGGGCGCAAGAACATATGCGTCAATGATTGAAGCATTTGAAGCTAGTGATGAGCAACTAGACGAAAATGGATTAGACGATATCAAAACAAAATTTACAGTACATCACTTTGATGAAAATGTAGAAGGCGCACTACCTTATGTTCAGTCACTTGTAAGAGAAATGCAAGCAGTACGTGAACACAATACAAAAGTAGCAGAAACAATCAACAACCTTGTAAGTGTTGTTGAAAATAGTGGTAAAACAGTTTGGGTTAAAGAAGGAACTGACATTGTCGGCGATCCTGAAAATCCAATGAACCACACATTTGAGGATTCTTCAGCACGAGCGCAACTAGGCGCAGTGATGGAGTATATTGCTAACGTTCTTGATGAGAGCGAAAGCACAATGTCAAATTGTCTTGCAGAAGCAAGTAAATTGGTTGACAGCATCAACGACGATGCTATACTAGGTAAATCAGCAAAAGCACTTGCTTCGCTGATGCCTAAACTACAGCCAACACACAATGAGACACCAGTACATGCGGAAAGTGATCAATGGGAAGCGGATATTAATAAAGTATTCGAATCTTATGATATTAACAAACTTTTTAGTTGACAAACTAACGCAGGTATTATATATTAGTGATAATAAGTACATTGTCACTTAGGCAAACTTAGGCAAAAGTTGCTCTTAGAGCAACACACATAGGCAAACATATTAGGAGAATAACTATGGCATCATTGGCAGAAATTAAAGCAAAATTACAAGCACAGGACAACAGCGGTCCAGGCAAACAAAGCGGCGGTGGCGATAACGCAATTTACCCGTTTTGGAATATTCCAGAAAATTCAACAAGTGTAATTCGTTTCCTTCCAGATGGAGATACGAGTAATACTTTCTTTTGGCGTGAGCGTCAAATGATTCGCATGGAGTTTCAAGGAATTGAAGGACAACCAGACAGTCGTCGTTGTGTTGTAAACGTTCCATGTAATGAAATGTGGGGACCAGTTGGAAGCTGTCCAGTACTATCAGAAGTACGACAGTGGTTTAAAGACCCAAGTCTAGAAGACATGGGACGTAAGTATTGGAAAAAACGTTCATACGTATTCCAAGGCTTTGTAACTGAGAACTCACTTGATGAGGAATCTCCAGAGAACCCAATTCGTAGGTTTGTAATTAACCCAAGTATCTTCAATATTATTAAAGGTGCGCTAATGAGTAGTGACTTTGAAGAACTTCCTACAGACCTTGAAGCTGGTACAGACTTCCGTCTTACTAAAACAACAAAAGGTCAATACGCAGACTACTCAACTAGTGGTTGGGCTCGTAGAGAACGTAGTTTAGATAGTAACGAACGTGCAGCAATTGAAACACACGGATTGTATAATCTAAATGATTATCTTCCTAAACAACCAAGCGAAGCAGAATTGGCAGTAATTGCTGAAATGTTTGAAGCTAGTGTTGATGGCAAGATGTATGATCCAGTACGTTGGGGTAATTTTTATCGCCCAGCAGGCGTACAAATTGATACATCAAATAGTGCACCAAATAATGGTAGTGCGCCAGTAGCGGCACCTGCTCCAGTAGCAGAAGCGGCACCAACGCCAACACCAACACCTGCTCCAGTAGCGGCACCTGCTCCAGTAGCAGAAGCGGCACCAACACCAACACCTGCTCCAGTAGCGGC
>ERZ1046568.1747-NODE-1747-length-15061-cov-4.971078_pt1 | contig 15061 bp, 12 predicted proteins | sample MGYA00383092_ERZ1046568 | MGnify/ENA primary metagenome ERZ1046568 (study PRJEB29581, sample SAMEA5548362) | metagenome | biome: marine; feature: coastal; material: water | depth 1 m | study: Short-term variability in the microbial, nano- and picoplankton... | reverse complement strand
CCAACAACGCCGCTCCTGTGGCCATAATCTGCATTGCCTGGTTTTCATTGCCCGAAGTGATGGCTGCTTTGATCGAGTTTCCACCTGCCTGCGCAACATCGTGTTTGGAATAATCTGTAGGTTTGGATGGGTCACCCAACACAGACACGTCCATGGTAACAACTTGGCCACCTTGCGCCTGGATCACATCGGCCAAAAAACACAACTCGTCATCTTTGGTGTCATAGGTTCCAATTACCAAAATGGTTTTGTCGCCAGTCATTTTGAGCTCTTCCGTCATATCGCGAGTTCAGTTTCGTCGCTTGGGATGAATACCGCAAAAGGCATGTGTTCCATTTGTTACGGAATTACTTGACATGTTAATTAAGTCTATTCAACCTCCCGCAATGAACTCGTGGCCCTAAAGTGGGCCTGCAATCGTGGAACGAAGTGTGGCCGTGCAGCAAGACCCATCAAAAGTGCAAGACCTCTACTTTTTTGACGAGGCGTCGCCGTTCGTAACCGGCATGCATTTTCAAAGCGAATGCCCGCCCGACAAAAAGGTAAAAGTTGAGGATTTATTTAAGTTCTCACGGTCACGCGGGGATTTACAGGCATCTATCGTTGCCGCGATGATCGCCTTGTTCTTCTTGGCTTTCTTTTGGACACAAACGGGCTGGGACAAACGCAAACTGCCCGATGAGTTTGGAATTTACCTAGCCCACCAATTTGGGTTGGTTGATATCGAGGGGCGTATCACGCGGTTTGGGCGCATTCTGAAACAATCGTGGATCGCCCCGCTTTTGTGCTTGGTTATACTCGTGCCAGCAGCTCTTTGGAATTTGCGGGCATCGTGGAAAGAGACTGCCTGGCGCAAGCGGTTCTTGCTGCCGACTAGCGCGTATTTTGAGCTGACGAAATACGTCGCAGCCCTTGAATTTGTCGCCTATTTCATCGGTTACACCGTGATCGTGCCCATCTTGGGGTATCTTTTATCTACCCTGATCTTAGGGACGTTTTTAACTTGGAGGCTTGGCTATCGCGGCCCGCGCTGGGTACTGACCGGGTTTGTTTCAGCCTTTGCCGTTGTGCTAGCGTTTCGCACGTTTTTGCAGATCAAAACGCCACTGGATATCTGGCTTTATAATCAACTGCCAGATGCGCAGCGTGCGCTAATGTTGACATATTTTTAGGGGCGGTGGTGTGGAAGCGTTCCTAACCGGATTTGATAGTTTGATGCAGCCCGGCGTCCTGCTTGCGATCGTGATCGGGTCCGTGGGCGGGCTGATCATCGGTGCGGTGCCGGGCATCGGACCGGCAATTGCCATTGCGATCTTGCTACCAGCGACAGTGTTTTTGGATGATTTGGTGAGCCTTGTCCTGCTGTTGGGGGTTTATGGGTCATCAATGTACGGGGGGGCAATCCCCGCGATCTTGATCAATACGCCAGGCACTCCTGTAAACGCGCTTACGACCTATGACGGTTATGCTATGACGCGGCGGGGGGAAGCCTCGCGCGCTCTATCGCTTGCGTATTCCGCGTCGTTCTTTGGCGGGTGCTTTTCTATTATTATGGCGCTCGTTGCGCTGTTTGTGTTCGGCCCTTATTTGCGAGATCTTGGTGCCTTGTTTGGGCAACGGGATATTCTCATGGCGGCCGTATTGGGGGGTGTATTGTTGATTGTAGCGCATCGTCAAACCATGGGTCTTGCGGCGTTGCTTTTTGGGTTTGGATTCCTGATTGCTATGATTGGACGCCAATCCACGCGCCAGATTGACCGCTACACATTTGATATTGAATACCTGTACTCCGGTTTTAATCTAATCGTTGTCATCGTGGGTATCTTCGCGCTGAGCCAAGCGTTGAACCTGATGGTCGGTAAGGACGATGATCCACCCGAGGCCCGAATTACTGGCGGATTGCTAAGTGGGTTTCGAGAAATCGCAGGTCGTAAAATCATCACCCTTTGCTCCGCCATCTATGGCACAATCATGGGTATCATCCCCGGTGTGGGAGAGTTTGTGGCGCAGTTTTTCAGTTATTCCACGGCGCGGTCGCTTTCCAAAGAGCCAGCGCGGTTCGGACACGGATCGCCCGAAGGTTTGATTGCGTCTGAAACATCAAACAACGCCGTGCCCGCTGCAGCCATGATCCCGTTATTAGCGCTTGGCGTTCCGGGTGAGGCGCTGACGGCGATGATGATGGTTGTATTCTTCGACGCGGGCATCAAGCCGGGGCCAGATATTTTTGAAAACAACCCAGACTTTCTGTTCAGCCTGTTCATAGCGCTGCTTATCATTAATGGTTTGGTTCTGGCGACGTTGTTGGTGTCCACCAAATGGATCGCCAAGATGGTCTATATCCCCAACCGCTTTTTGGGGGCATTCATCATGATATTATCATTCGTTGGGGTCTATTCGATCCGCAATAGCCTGACCGATTGCATTTTCGCGGTGGTCTTTGGCTTTATTGGCTTCGTCTTGCGCCGCCTTGAATGGCCCTTGGTGCCGATTGTTCTGGGCCTTGTGCTAGGGTCGATCATCGTTGAACGTTTGACGGCGGGTGCGGGCCAAATCAAATCTGCGGTTGATCTGATCAACCGCCCCGTTTCGGGAACCTTATTCGTTATGATCCTTATGGTCATAGGGTTCATTATTTGGACGTCGCTAAAAAACAGACGCATGAATTATCAGAATTAACAAACCTCAAGGGAGACTAAAATGAAAAACTTTACATTGCCTGCCGCGCTTGCTGCGACGATGGTTCTTGGTGGCGCACTACCTGCGCTGGCTGATTACCCCACCTCACCTGTTCAATTCGTCGTGCCATTCCCCCCAGGTGACTTCGAAGACATTCTGACGCGGATGATTGCCGCCAACCTGCAAGAGGCAACCGGCGTCTCTGCATCTGTCGTAAACAAGCCTGGCGGCGGCGATGGCCCGTTCCCCGGCGCGCTCGAAGTTCTTGCAGCCCCAAATGACGGCACCGTAATCGGATCCTTTGTTGGCGTTGTGCCAATCGTTGGCCCACTGATTGATATCGGCATTGAGATGGACAGCTTTGAACCTGTCGGCATTTTTCTAACATACCCGTTTGTATTGGCCGCCTCTGGTGATTCACCCTACTCCAATATGGAGGAGCTTGCGGCCTACGCCCAAGACAACGACGTTGTTCTAGGCCACTTCGGTGCCAGCCTGACGCCAACTGTTGCGTCGTTTGCTGCCGCACAAAAGATGGATTTCGAATTCGCAGATGATGCCGCGTTCGATATGCTCGATTGTAACACCCTGTCTGCTGGCGATGCGGACGTGATCAACACGACACTTGCATTGATCGAGCCTTGTTTGGGTGACCTGAATGTTCTTGCCAACATCGGCAATGAGCCAATTCCAAAGCTGGACGGCGTTGAAACGCTGGCCTCGCAGTCCGGGATCGAAAAGCTGGAATTGTGGAACGGTCTGTTCGTGACCAAAGGCACACCGCAAGAAGTTGTGGATGTCCTTGCGGCAATCACTGAGGAAACAATGGCCTCTGAGGCTGCCCAGCAGTTGATGATTGAAACTGGCGCTGGCGTGTACTGGCAGGATGCTGCCACTGCGGCAGAGCGTGTTCTGAATGACCGCGAAGTTGTTGGTGCCATGATGGATGCTATCGGCCAATAAGACCTTTGAGTGCCCGTCCAATGAGGCGGGCACTCTCACCTTAACACCTAGGTTCCCATGAAACGTATCAAGCTCGGCATTCTTCAAACCAATCATGATAAATCGGTCGACGTGGGCGATGCCTTTCCTGACGATGCGCACCGGTTTCGCGATATGTTCGACGCGCAGGATGATCGGTTCACCTATCGCGTTTATATGACGATTGGTGGAGAGGTGCCCCAAGACCTTGATGAACAGGACGCCTATATGATCACCGGCAGTCCGCTAAGCGTGCTGAAGCCACATATTTTCACAGATGATCTGATGGATTTCATCCGCCGCTGCGACGGGGCTAAAAAGCCGTTGATGGGCGCCTGCTTTGGCCACCAAGCGATTGCAATGGCGCTGGGCGGCAAGGTTGAGAATATAGGAAATGGATACAACGTCGGGATTGAGGATACGGTGTACCACTCTAAACGTCCATGGATGACGCCGGATCGCGACGCCCTTGCCATGTACGTATTTCACGAGGACGCGGTGACGCAATTGCCCGATGGATGTGAGCTGCTCGGGTCAACTGCCAATTGCCAGAATGCCAGCTTTGCCAAAGGTAATCACATCTTTACCACGCAGGCCCACCCGGAGTTTAGCGATCCGTTTATGCGCTGTGTGCTGACGTCAGCCGAAGATGGGATCCCCCAACAGGGCCGAAAGCCAGCTTGGGACAGTCTGAGCAAACCCCAAGAGGGCCATATCTTTGGCCTTTGGACGACCCAATTTTTCAAGGACGCGCTCGCCAATGGATGATAACGGACACCTAAACCTGCTGAGCCATGATAGCTTTGCCAGCGGCGTGCCGCATAAAACGTTTGAACGCCTGCGCCGCGAGGAACCGTTGTCTTGGACAGACGGCAACAACGAGACCGAAGGCTTCTGGAGCCTCACGACCCACGCGGACATCAACCAAGCCAACCGCGAAGGGTCGGTTTTCAGCTCAGGCCAAGGGATCCGGCTTGAGGATCAAAGCCACGACGAATATATGGCGCGCCGCACGTTCCAAGAAACAGACGCACCTGAACACACCACAACACGCCGCGCGGTGAACCCGAACTTTGCGAAGCCCATTATGGCACAGTTCGAACCGCTGATCCGTGAACTGGCCAGCAACATTGTGGACAAAGCGCTCGTGCAGTCAGAATTCAACGCGGTTGAAGCGATTGCAAAGCCGCTGCCGATGCTCATGCTCGGGCGTATACTTGGCGTGCCGGATGACGATCTGGAATGGTTGATCGAAAAGGGCGACGCCCTGATTGGCAATTCTGATCCTGATTTCACCGATCACGTCGTCGATAAGATGGATACTAGTGCGTATCGTTTCATGCCGTTTCGTAGCCCCGCCGGGGTCGAACTTTATGATTATGCGAAAGACTTGTTGGAAAACCGACGCTCGGTGGCTGAGGGCGGAATTTTGGCCAAGATGATGCAGGATGAAAACAGATTAAACGAGCTAGAGTTCAAGAACTTCTTTTGCCTCTTGGTAGCAGCGGGCAACGACACCACACGCTATTCCATCTCTATGGCGTTGAACCTTTTAGCCCATAGCCCTGCACTGATCGAACAGTTGCGCGGTGGGGAATGCTGGGACACTTGTGCAGACGAATTTATCCGCCTTGCCTCGCCTACCATGCATTTTCGCAGGACCCTTACGCAGGATTATGAGATGCACGGTAAAACCATGAAAGAGGGCGACAAGGTTTTGCTTTGGTTCGTATCAGGCAGCCGCGACGAGACCGTGTTTGATGCCCCGCACCAATGTCGGTTAGACCGCCGCCCGAACCGTCACCTTGCGTTCGGGCAGGGGGGTATTCACGTCTGTTTGGGGATGCATCTGGCCAAACTAGAAGTGCGCATTGCTATCGAAGAGTTGGTGAAACGGATTGATCGGTTTGAGGCGATTGAGCGGCCGACATGGACGCGATCAAACTTTATCTGCGGTGTTAAGAAACTGAACGTAAGCGCAACAAAGGCTGTTTGAGACATGAGTAAGATCACCCGCACGCGTGCCTTGTTTAATGACATGCTGAACCTGCCACGCGGCAAATATGTGCCCCCCGATGTGGCCGCGGGTGGTGCAATAGGCTTTGCGCGCGGCGCGTTCGCGGTGTCTTATGACCGCGATCTTGTCACCGTGCCGGGATGTGAATTTTTCAACGGTGTGCCGGATATGGAACTGGTGCTGGATGCGCAGCGGCGCAAAGGCTGGCAGGTGGGAACTGAAATCGCGCTGGGGGATCTTTACGCCAATGACGCGCCGTTCGCTTTGTGCCCGCGCGGTGCGGTGAAACGCGCCGTGAGCGATTGGGACGTCTTGGGCTATGCCCCAATGATCGGGCTTGAGACCGAGGCGTTCATTTTTCAAAAGGACGAAGACGGCATTTGGCGTCCCTATGACACCCCGGGTGCGTTTGTCTATAACACTGGTCCCGAAGGGGATCCCAAAGGTGTGATGGACGATATCTGGGAAGCGGCCTATGCCGCCGACATCCCGATTGAGAGCATGAACGGTGAATTCGACAATGGCCAGTTTGAGCTTACGATGAAGTTCGACCATGCTGTAAAGGCATGTGACGACGCGTTTTTGATGCGCACCATGGCGCGTGAAATCGGTTTGAAAAAAGGACTATTGCTGACGTTCCTTCCTAAACCTGTGCCGGATCGCGGTGGGTCTGGCCTGCATGTGAATTTTAGCTTTAACGATCAGGACGGCCGGAACGCGATTGCGCCTGATGGTGGCCTTTCAGCCATGGCAAAGCATTGTGTGGCTGGATTGATAGACCATCATCCCGCCTTGGCTGGCCTGCTTGCAACGACGGTAAACAGCTATGATCGTTTGAACCCAGGTGGACTTGCAGGGTATTGGGCAACCTGGGCTGAAGATCATCGTTTGGTTACGACCCGAACCTCGTCTAAGTCAGCGAAATCCGCCCGCTTAGAACACCGTATGGCCGATTGTGCTACCTCGCCGTATCAGGCAGTGGCGTCTGTTCTTCAGGCGGCGCGATTGGGGTATCTGAACAAGTTGCCTTTGCAACCCGCCGAAGATTTGGATGGCTGGGAAAACGTTCGTGAAAAGCGCCATGTTCCCTCAGGTCTCGACAAATCCCTTGATGCATTAGATCAAGACGTAGCCTTACGAAAAGCCATTGGTGAATTGTATTGTGATGCGCTGCTTTACTTAAAAAGAGACGAATTTAAACGGCTGGTTGGCAAGAGTGTAGATGCGGTACGTGATTTCTACCTCCCGTTCGTTTGATTGTCGCCGGCATTTCAGGATTGTGATCAAAGATATTCAATCGGCAGTAGTTAGGAATGTATCGACCGCAAATTTAAGTGGATAGCTGAGGTGGTATAAAAACTTTACTACACGGTTTAGTTAGGGCAAGTTTGTCGAAAGGGAGTCTGTCATGCTGCAAGAAATACCTGAAGGCAAATGGATCGCCAGTTTTCGTCGTGTGCTGAAACTCAATGGGATCGGGCAGGGCACGCAGGTGGCTGTGGTTGCCGAAAGCCAATCGCGACCAGTTTTGATGCAGCTATGTAGCCTTGCGCTGTATGATCTGGGTGCCGAATATTCAACGATTGTTCTGCCGACTCAGGAACAGACCGCGATTGTGCCTGTCAAATCTACCGGCGCATGCAACGCGATTGCAGGCAAGCGTCACGTTATTGAGGCGCTCAAACAGGTTGACGTTGTCGTTGATGTCACTGTCGAGGGGTTGCTACACTCCGAGGAATGGTCTGAGATCGAAGAGGCCGGCGCGCGTCTGTTTGTGATCTGCAATGAACATCCCGAAATTTTAGAACGGACAGAACCGCAGGTAGGCCTTGGGCCGAAGGTCGATTTGGGTATTCAGATGCTGCGCGACGCGTCCGAGATGCGGGTCACAAGTGCTGCAGGATCCGACCTGAAAATTGATATTCGCAATGCCCCCTGTGGCGGTACACCAGGGTTCACAACGTCCAAAGGTGGCGTCGCCCACTGGCCTGGCGGATTGTGCCTTTGTTTTCCGGGTGAGAAAACGATCAACGGTAAGATCGTCATGGCCCCCGGTGACATGAACTTGACGTTCAAAACATATTTGAACGCACCCATTGCGTTCGACATCCAGGACGATTTTGTTCGCGCTATTGAGGGTGACAGCCTGGATGCAGATCTCTTTCGCGAATACCTAGCGGCTTGGGACGACCCGATTGCCTATGGGCTTAGCCATGTGGGTTGGGGCATGAATCCCCGCGCCCGATGGGAAGCGATGGCCCTCTACGACAAACGTGACGTTCAAGGGACTGAATTTCGCGCATGGTCGGGTAATTTCCTGTGGTCCACCGGATCAAACCAATATGCAAACCGCTATACGCTGGGCCACTTTGACCTGCCCATGCGTGGCTGCACCATAACACTCGACGGCACACCAGTTGTGATCAATGGCATCCTGCAAGGAGACCTAGCATGACAAATTTTCAAGACTATTACGACGTGTCCAAGTTCCGCCCACTGCATGTTGAAATTCTTGAGCGGATCAATGAGCTGGGACCCAAATTTGCCGAACGGGCGGTGAAGACTGATCTAGAGGCGAGCTTCCCGACCGAGAATTATAACGACCTGCGCGAGGGTGGGTTTCTAAAGCTGGTCATCCCCGAAGAGTTTGGCGGGATGGGGTTCTCCCTGGGTGAATATGCGACCATCGGCGCCGAAATTGGCAAGTATTGTGGGGCGACCGCGCTCACGTTCAACATGCACACATCGTCTATGATGTGGCTGCGGTTCATGTATGACATGCCCAATTTGACGGATGACGAAAAAAAAGCATTTGGCAAAATGCGCGCCCGTCAGTTCCCCAAAGTCGTCGAAGAGGGTGCGATCTTTTCGCAGCCCATTTCTGAGGGTGGGGCGAACTGGACGTCTGAACCCATTAAAACCAATTGCCGCAAAGTCGACGGAGGTTGGGTTATCAATGGGTTTAAGAAATTCGCGTCCCTTGCGGGTAATTGCGATTACTATTCCATTGTTTGCACCGAACACTTTAAGGGCAAAGACCCAGCCCATGAGGACACGATGGATTTCGCCGTCCACAAAGACGCCAAAGGCTTGTCGATTGTTGGGGACTGGGATCCGATTGGCATGCGCGGCACAGTCAGCCGTGATCTGATCCTGACGGATGTATTTGTGTCCGAGGAAGATCTTATGATGCCTGCGGGCGTGTTCGGGAAAACTCTGTCCCAATGGCCGCATATGATGGCGACACTGACACCTGCCTACATGGGGGTAGCGCAATCGGCCTATGATTTCACGGTTGAATATCTGCGTGGTGAAACACCCGGACTTTACCCAATTGATCGCCGCGTGTACCCCACCAAACGCGCTTCCGTTGGGCGGATGTATCAAAAACTGACCGAGATGCGTACGCTTTGGACAACGGCGTTTTTTGAGGCCAAAGGCCACCCGTCTAAGGCCGAGGTTATGCGGCTTTATGCGGCGCAGTTCGCTGTTATGGAGGGTGTTCAGGAAGTTGCCGCACTTGCTATTCGCACATGTGGTGGCCAGTCGATGTTGAAATCTTTTCCACTGGAACGAATATATCGTGATAGCCGATGCGGGGCCCTGATGTTACCTTATACAACTGAAATAATGGAAGATTATCTATCTATGATGACCTTGTATGATATGGATACCATTGATGAGGTGGACACAGATACCGTGTCCGCTCGGGTGTCCATGTGGCGGCCAGCTGATTAATCTGATGCCGACCCAAAGCGTCCATTGTATGCGTAAACTTGGCGCGACCCCTGATGAGATTTGGGCCGTTCTCAAAGGGTTCGAGCTGAATTGGCACCCGTCTGTTGTCGCATGCACCCTATCGCGTGATCCATCCGGCAGAGTTCAACGCGCGTTTGACACAAGCGATGGTGGGCATTTGGTTGAACAGCGCACCTACGTCAGCGATACGGATCGTATTCTGTGTTACACTGCGATTTCGGGGATAGACGGAGCTATCAGCTACAACGCCCGCGTTGAGATAACTGCGGAAGTAGGGGGCTGCTTAATCACGTGGCACGCAGACATCGTCGCAAAAGCCGACCGTTGTAGCGCTATTGCTGAAGGTACGCGCGCCGTGTTCGAGGCGGGGTTCGACGCGTTGGCTGCTAACCTGCCGCGACAAATTCCCAAAAAACTGGTCAAAACAGCCACGGTCGACATGAAAACCGGCGTTATCGCTGGCACGTCGCGACTGTCCTATTTGACTAGTTGTGATGCCCATTCCAAGGCTGACACATTGGTTCTCTTTATACATGGCATCGGTGGGCAAGCGTCAAATTGGGCGAGCCAGATAGCAGCATTGGGGGCGGACTACTGTGTCGCGGCGCTAAATCTACGGGGCTACGGCGACAGCACATTGGGCTTTTCGCAAACTCAGATGGATGACCACATTGACGATATATTCGCAATTTCCCAACACTTTGGCGCACAGCGTTTGGTTCTGGTTGGCCTTAGTATGGGCAGCTGGATCGCGACAAGTTTTGCCATGCGTCATGGCGATCGGTTGGCCGGGCTTGTCCTAGCTGGGGGGTGTACCGGCATGTCAGAGGCGGACCCGCGGGAGCGTGAGAATTTCAAAACCTCTCGCGAAGTACCACTGTCACAAGGACAAAAGCCCGCAAACTTTGCGGATGCGGTCGTGAATGAGATCGCGGGTCCTAACGCGACGTTAGACATGCGCGCGGTTTTGCATGCCTCTATGTCGGCCATCTCGACGGAAACTTACCGCGATGCGCTGAACTGTTTTTGCAATCCCTTAGAGACGTTTGATTTGAGTAAGATCACGTGCCCGGTGGTGCTGCTGACTGGGGAGTACGACAAGCTGGCACCTCCGAATGATATCAGAGCAGTAAGTGAGCGTATTTTCGAGGCTGCACGCAGCACTGGCCGTACTAGCGATGTCCGGTTTGAGGTTCTGCTCGATGCGGGGCATCTGTGTAACATTGAACAGCCCATGGCCTTCAATGCGTATCTCAGTCAGTTCCTGGGCCGCCTTCCAGATGTCGCGGTTGATTATAAGCCAAGCCGCGATGAAAAACAGCGTAAAAAGTGGACGAAAATCCTGAAGGCAGCCCACATCGAATTTTGTAAGGTAGGCTTTGATGGTGCATCGATGGAGCAGCTGGCAAAGGCCGCTGACGTGTCGAAACCAACGCTTTATCAATATTTTGGTGGCAAAGAGGGGCTATTTTCTGCCGTTCTAAATGAGGCGCGCGCGCATATCGTAGCCCCTTTGGCCAAAAATGATGGCACTTTGGTCGATAGGCTTTGGCGGTTCAGTTGGGTCTACGCTCAATTCATTCTGCAACCCGATATGTTGTCTTTGGCGCGCCTAGTTCTGGGCGAGGCTGGCCGACGACCTGACACCGCCAAACAATATCACGAAAATGGACCCGCGCAGGCGTTTGAAGGGCTGTCAGAGTTTGTGTCTGCGGCACAAGACGCAGGTGAGATAGACGTTGATGATGTTGCGTTGGCTGCAAACGATCTATGGTCACTGGTGCTGTCGGGGCCGCGCGATCACTATTTACACCACGTTCATGACCGCCCATCCCAAGAAGAGTTATTGGTGGCGATCGGCCATGGATTATCCGTGTTTCTGAAAGCTTATTCGCGTCACCTAAAGGAGGACAACCTGGCCTTGGCTGCGAAGATAAAAGACAAACGCATTGCTCTTGAATTGGAACTTGCCATCGTTTGAGCGCCGACACATTATCTGGTGCGTTTATGTTGGTGCTATTGCTGGTCCGATCCCGCTATGGCGGACAAGATCAGTCTGTCAGATTAACCCTAAGACCATCTTAACCAAAACCAAGCGGCCCGTCCCAAAAGCCTAAAACGGCGTCTTGCCAAGTTACAAAACGTTTGACACGAGGTAGTTAACAAAGCAACCTTTTCGAGTTGCATCCCCGCGGCATATCATGTGAGAAAATCCAAGATGGATCAAAACCTGATCGACGCTGAACGCGCCAAACCTGTCCCTCCGTTTTTGCATCTGATTGATGGGACGCATGTGTCGGCCAGTGGTGGCGCGACCATGGACATTACTTCTCCGATTGATGGGACGGTTCTAACCACGACCGCAAGGGGTACAAAGGCAGACATGGACGCCGCTATCGCCTCTGCGCGCGCTGCGTTTGTAGATCGCCGTTGGGCAGGGCAGCCCCCCGCATCGCGCAAGAGGGTATTGATGAAATGGGCGGATCTGATTGAGGCGCATGCCCTAGAGCTTGCTGTGCTCGGGGTGCGCGACAATGGTACCGAAATCAGTATGGCGATCAAGGCCGAACCTGGATCTGCGGCTGGTACGATCCGATATTACGCCGAAGCACTAGATAAAATTTACGGAGAAATCGCACCAACATCGTCTGACATTCTGGGTATGATCTACAAGGAACCAGTGGGCGTAGTTGGGGCAATTATCCCATGGAATTTCCCGATGATGATCGGGGCATGGAAACTGGGCCCAGCCTTGGCGATGGGCAATTCGGTGGTCTTGAAACCCTCCGAAAAGGCATCTCTATCATTGATGAAGATGTGCGATTTGGCACTCGAGGCTGGCCTACCCGCAGGTGTGTTGAACGCCGTCACAGGTGAAGGTGCAGTCGTAGGGGAGGCGATGGGCCTCTCCATGGATGTGGATGTGTTGGTCTTCACCGGCTCAGGCGGGACTGGGCGACGGTTGATGGAGTATGCAGCGCGGTCTAATATGAAACGCGTCTATCTTGAACTGGGTGGCAAATCTCCGAACATCGTGTTTGCCGATGCGCCAAACCTGGTCGAGGCTGCAAAGGTGGCTGCGGGCGGTATTTTTCGCAATGCGGGGCAAGTCTGCGTTGCAGGTTCGCGCCTTTTGGTTGAGGCCGCCATTCATGATGATTTTGTGGCCGAGGTCGTAAAAATAACCGAGGCGATGCGCGTTGGCGACCCCCTAAGTCTGGAAACTCATATCGGGGCGATCAATTCGGACGTACAGCTGCGCCAAAACTTGTCCTTTGTTGAAACCGCCGTGGCCGAAGGTGGCGATATCGCCACCGGTGGTGGACGCATCTTGCAAGACACAGGCGGCTATTACATGGCGCCTACTATTGTGACGGGCGTGACATCTGAGGCAACCCTGACACAAAAAGAGGTGTTTGGCCCCGTACTAGGCGTCACCATATTTGACGCCGACGATGACGCTGTGCGTCTGGCCAATGGCACGGTTTACGGCCTAGCTGGGGCTGTTTGGACATCAAACCTCAGTCGTGCGCACCGCATGGTGCGCGATGTGCACACTGGGGTGATGCATGTGAACACGTATGGCGGGGCAGATGGAACCGTGCCGTTGGGTGGGGTTGGCCAATCGGGCAACGGATCGGACAAATCTCTGCATGCGATTGATAAATACATCAATCTCAAAACAGCTTGGATCAAGCTTTAGTCGCGCATGCCCTGATTGGCGCATTCGCACTCATTACTCAAAGTAGTCGGGATGCTTGTCATGGATGAATGCGATCGTTTTATCGAGGCGTGAGAGATGTTCGCGTACAGAGGCTTGTGCCTTTTCAACACTGCCCGACGACATGCCCGCAGCGATATCGCGGTGATCTTTAAAGATAGAATTTGCTTCGCTGGATTTCTCAAGGCTGAGCAAGCAAAGGCGATCTACTTTTTGTTTGCAATCGAGCATAACTTCAAAAGCCAAAGGATTGCCCCCGAGCACATAGATTAATTTGTGAAAATCATAGTCAAGCGCATGAAAGGTGGACAAGTCGCCATCATTGATTGCGTTTTCCTGCAGTGCTAGGTTCTGCGCAAGTTTTGCAACTTAAAAGCGGCTTTGGATGCAGGTCTCGGCGATGGGAATGTTCCTGAAATCTTTGATCTTTTCCTAAACCACCAACGCTAAACACTGAAAATAGCGCAGATCTTGAAGCGCGCTGGCTCGTGAAGTCAGCGCGCGACTACGGTTTGCTCGATAGCACCAAAAATACTTTTGCCGCCACCGTTGAGCATTTCAAACCTTATCGTGTCTCCTGGCGTCATGAACCGAGTGCGAGCCTCGCCATCCCGTATGGTCTCAATCATACGCTTTTCGGCCAAGCAGCAGGAGCCGACTTCATCGTGATTTTCGTTACTCACCGTCCCCGAACCAATTATAGTTCCAGCTGCCAAGTCTCTGGTGCGGGCGGCATGCGCAATCAAATCTGTAAATTCAAAGCTTAGGTCTTTGCCCGCATCTACTCGCCCGAATTCATTGCCATTATAAGTCGTTATTAACGGAAAATTAATGCGTCCGCCGGTCCATGCTGCACCCAGCTCGTCGGGCGTGACACAAACTGGTGAAAAGGCGCTGGCAGGCTTTGATTGGAAAAAGCCAAAACCTTTTACTAATTCTGGTGGCATAATATGGCGAAGGCTAATATCGTTACATAACATTATGAGTTTTATATGGTACTTGGCTTGCTCGGGAGAGCAACCCATCGGCACATCATCCGTAATAACAGCTATTTCACCCTCAAAATCTAGGCCCCAGTCGTTCTCACCATAGGGTATGGGATCAACGGGCCCTAGAAACCCGTCGCTGCCTCCTTGATAAAGCAAAGGGTCTGTTTCAGAGTTTGCAGGCATCTTGGCGCCCCGGGCTTCGCGGACAAGCCGCATGTGGCTCAAATAGGCACTACCGTCAGCCCATTGAAATGCGCGCGGTAAGGGTGATGCCAAAGCTTTCGGATCATATTGGAGTGTTTCGACCTCAAAAGCCTCCATTTTGCCATTGAGAGCCCGCAGCATCGGCTCAGTGCGCTCCCAATCTTCGATGGCATCACGAAGGCTTGGCGCAACAGATGTGGCCAGAACCATACGCGACAAATCACGGGATACGATCACTGGCGTGCCATCACGACCACCAACCTTCAAGGACGCAAGTTTCATTATCTGGGTTCTCTTTCTATTATTGTAAAGATTGGTGAAGGTCGGCGAGGGCACGCCAGATCTACAATGCCATTTTTATAAACTGCGCTCACTGCGCTATATCTGCCAGCCTGACATCTCAAGTGATGTGTGGGCAACACCAATCGTCAAGCCTTCCCGCATTGCTATCGTGTCATTTGCGCCCAGGCGTCCCATCAAAGTGTTTTTTGAGTGTACTCCAACAGTCAGCGTAGTTTTCTTGCAGCGGAGCCTCGGTGGCTGCAAAGGTTGTCAGATGCTGCGGAAAGCGCGTTTCAAACATAAAGGACATCGTATTCCTCAGCTTCTCGGCTTTGAGATCGCTATTGGATGCGCCTTCGAACGCATCCCGATCCGGCCCATGCGGCAGCATCATATTATGCAGGCTTATTCCGCCGGGCACAAAACCCT
>ERZ1046568.1746-NODE-1746-length-15064-cov-4.220668_pt1 | contig 15064 bp, 14 predicted proteins | sample MGYA00383092_ERZ1046568 | MGnify/ENA primary metagenome ERZ1046568 (study PRJEB29581, sample SAMEA5548362) | metagenome | biome: marine; feature: coastal; material: water | depth 1 m | study: Short-term variability in the microbial, nano- and picoplankton... | reverse complement strand
GCTATTGATGGCCACAAATTCGAATCCTCTAGACTCCAAATCCTTACCAACATGGTTCATGCCTAAGTTGTGCAGTTCTTGCTTTGAAAGTGGTTTTGACATGATGTAAAAATACAAAAAGCCCAACTGACATGTTGGGCTTTTTTAGTTAATAGAAAGATAATTTTTTATCCTCCAAAATCATCAAATCGGATGTGTTCGTCTGGAATTCCAAAATCTTCACCCATTTTTTGAACTGCTTTATTCATCAGTGGTGGTCCACAGAAATAGAGTTCAATATCTTCTGGAGATTCGTGATGATTCAGATAATTATCGATGACACAGTTATGTATAAATCCAACAAAACCATCTCCTGGTGCATCTATATTTTCTTTGACTTTCCAATTGTCTTCTTCTAATGGTTCAGAAAGGGCAAGATAGAATTTGAAGTTAGGAAATTCGTTTTCTAGTTGCTTGAAATGATCTAAATAGAATAATTCTCTTTTTGATCGACCTCCATACCAATAAGTGACTTTACGGCCAGTTCGTAAGGTTTTGAATAAGTGGTAAAGGTGCGAACGCATGGGTGCCATTCCAGCACCACCACCAACGTAAAGCATTTCTGACTCACTTTCATTGATAAAAAATTCGCCGTAAGGACCAGAAATGGTTACTTTATCACCTGGTTTTTGTGCAAAAATATAGGATGAGGCCACTCCTGGATTGACATCCATCCACCCATTTTTTGAGCGGTCCCATGGCGGTGTTGCGATACGTACATTAAGCATGATCTCGCGCCCCTCGGCTGGGTATGAAGCCATAGAATAAGCACGTTCTACGGTTTCTGTATTTTTCATCGTTAAAGGCCATAACCCAAATTTATCCCATTCTGCTTGGAATTTTTTTGGATCGTCGTGTTCTTCTGGATGCGCTGTGATATCGATGTCTTTGTAGTTGATTTCACATGCTGGTATTTCAATTTGAATGTATCCCCCTGCTTTGTAGCCCATATCTTCTGGAATTTCGACTACAAATTCTTTGATAAATGAGGCCACATTGTAGTTTCTTACGACTGTAGCTTCCCATTTTTTTATTCCGAAAACTTCTTCTGGGATAGAAATTTCCATGTCTTGTTTTACTTTAACTTGGCAAGACAAACGTGCACCACTTTGCAGTTCTTTTCTAGAAAAATGAGGGGTTTCTGTTGGTAATGCTTCTCCACCACCAGACATTACATGGCATTCACACTGAATACATGTTCCTCCTCCTCCACATGCAGAGGGCAAAAATATTTTTTGATTTCCTAAAGTAGATAATAATGTTCCACCTGAAGAGACTTCAATTTCACGTTCACCATTAATCAAGATTTTGACTGGTCCTGAGGGTGATAATTTTTGTTTTACAAACAACAATACACTAATAAGGATTAATGCTATTGTTAAAAATGCTACAACTGTAGCTATAATAGTTCCTGATGTTCCTGCAGCTAAAATTAACATATTTAGTTCAATGTTTTAGTTTCATTATTCTCTATTTTTTCTGTCTGTGGAAGTTGTAAAGCAACTTCTTTTGCTGTTTCTTTCACTTCTTCATCACCACCAGTAAGCATCCCTCCAAAACTCATGAAACCAATGGCCATAAGCCCTGTAATGATGAATGTAATACCCAAACCTCTAAGTGGTGCTGGTACATTTGAGTATCTAATTTTTTCTCTAATGGCTGCGATAGCAAGAATGGCCAAAAACCATCCAATTCCTGAACCTAACCCATATACAGTCGCCAAACCTAATGTTGCTATTTCTCTTGACTGCATGAATAGCGATCCACCTAAAATGGCACAGTTTACAGCAATCAAGGGTAAGAAAATACCTAAAGAATTGTATAGTGATGGAGAAAATTTTTCTACAATAATTTCGACCAATTGAACCATCGTTGCGATGGTAGCAATAAACATGATGAAAGATAAGAAGCTTAAATCATAAGCAGCAAAATCTTCACCTAGCCATGCCAGTGCTCCTGGTCTAAGGATGTATTGATCCAACAGCCAGTTGAGTGGAACAGTCACCAATAGGACAAATATAACGGCTGCGCCAAGTCCTACAGCAGTAGACACTTTTTTGGAAACAGCAAGGTAAGAGCACATCCCAAGGAATGTGGCAAATACCATATTATCTATAAAAATCGATTTAAAAAATAATTCTAAATATTCCATAATGTTTTAGTCTTCGATTAATGCTTTATTTCTGCTGCGTTGCACCCAAATAATGAGGCCAACTACAATCAATGCCATTGGGGAGAGCAACATAAAACCATTGTTTTCGTATCCGAAACCATATAGTCCTGTTTTTTCGATGGGATCACCAAGAACTTTCACCCCCATTAGTGTTCCTGATCCTAGTAGTTCTCTAAAAAATCCTACTATTATAAGGATAACACCATATCCTGCAGCATTACCTATTCCGTCTAGAAAAGAGCGCCATGGTCCATTTCCTAAAGCAAATGCTTCAAAACGCCCCATGATGATGCAGTTGGTAATGATTAGCCCAACAAATACAGAAAGTTCTTTACTGAGTTCGTAAGCAAATGCTTTGAGTACCAAATCCACAATAATAACCAGTGCGGCCACAACAGTAAGTTGAACTATAATTCTAATTTTAGAAGGAATAATATTTCTAATGAGTGAAATTACAACATTTCCAACCCCCAATACAAAAAGTACAGAAATAGACATCACAATAGATGCTTTAAGCTGTGCTGTGATGGCTAATGCCGAGCAAATTCCCAAAACTTGAATAGTAATGGGATTATTGTCTGCAAGTGGGTCTAAAATTAGTTTGGTGTCTTTTTTTGATAGAAGTCCCATTTCGTATTAGTTATTTAAAGATTTAAAATAAGGCAGATAAAGTTTAAGCTCCGATTTGATCATGGCAGCTACACCGTCTCCTGTGATAGTTGCTCCAGCAATGGCATCAACTTCATAATCTGTTTTGTCAATATTTTTTGGATCAGCATTACTTTTTGAAACTGTAATACCTTTGAATGTTCCATTGTCTAAAAGATGTTCGCCAATAAAATCATCCATAAAAAAGCGTTCTTTAATATTTGCTCCTAACCCTGGTGTTTCTCCTTTATGATCAAAATATGCGCCTTGAATCACCATATTTTCGTCCATTGCAACATAAGCCCAAATGGCATCCCAAAGTCCTTTACCAAGAATTGGAGCGATGTAATATTTTTGTCCTTCTTTCTCGCCAATAAAAAGTGGCAATTTTCTGTCTAATCCCGCTTTTGCATTAGATTGTTGTTTCTTAACGTCTATGAGATAAGCGTCGTTTGAAGTTGTTATATTTCCACCTTGTATTACAATTTGTTCGGTAATATATTGCTTGAATAATTCTGGTGCTTTTTCTGTGGAAACAAAGTTAGCGCTACTGCCTTCATTTTCGTTTACACCCATAGCGTAAAGGATATTTTGCTGTTTTTCCAAACGCTTATTCTCATCAATATTAGGTGCCAAGCTAGAGGCAGTAAAAGCCAAAAGCGATCCTACGATAACAACCATGCCGATTGCAAATAATATGGTGTATTTATTTGATTCTGTGTTGGTACTCATAATATTATGCCGTTTTAACTTTTAGACGTTTCATTCTTTTCTTTACATTTCCTTGAACCACGTAGTGATCAATTGTTGGTGCAAAAACATTCATCAGTAATATAGCCAAGAAAACACCTTCTGGGTATGCTGGGTTGAATACGCGAATCATTATAGAAATAAAACCAATAAGGAATCCATAAATCCATTTACCCTTGTTGGTTTGTGCAGCAGTTACAGGATCTGTGGCCATGTATACCGCTCCAAACAATATACTTCCTATAATAAGGTGTTGCCAAAAAGGAACACTCATCAATCCGTAAAATTTACTTGAAGTTGTTATGATGCCTGCATCGACTACACCATTAAAAATAAGTCCCATGGCAAGAGCACCTATAATGGTACTGAGCATAATTCGCCAGCTTCCTACTTTGGTAAAAATAAGGAACAGGGCACCAAAATGATTAATAATTTTGAAGTCTCTCCTATTGATCCTGGAATTAATCCATAAAACATATCGGCATAATTGTATACTACATCTTGACTTTGAGCATAACTTCCCAAAATGGTTTCACCAGAAATAGCATCTGCAGTTCCTGCACGTTCTACGGCACCATGTACCCAAACTTTATCGCCACTCATCCATGTAGGATAAGCAAAAAATAAGAATGCTCGAATGGTAAGTGCTGGATTCAAAATATTCATACCAGTTCCACCAAAAACTTCTTTTCCAATGACCACTCCAAAAGCGACCGCTACCGCTAACATCCATAAAGGAAGGTCTACTGGAACAATAAGTGGTACAAGCATCCCTGTAACCAAATATCCCTCTTCAACTTCATGTCCTTTGATGACCGCAAAAATAAATTCGATGATTAAGCCTACTCCATAAGAAACTACAACCAGTGGCAAAACTTTCCATATCCCAACGACTAAATTGTCCCAAGTCCAAAAAGTTGAACCTAAAAACCCTTCTGCTGCTTCTATAGTTCCCAAAGCAAGATGATGTTGATAACCTGCATTGAACATACCAAAAATGAGACATGGCACCATAGCCATGATGACTGTATTCATGGTACGCTTCAAATCATCTGCTACTTTGATGTGGGTACCATTGTGTGTGGTTTCGTTTGGTAAATACAAAAAAGTATGAATGGCATTGAAAGCTGGAGCCATTTTAGTTCCTTTATATTTTTCTTTAAGATTGTGTAAGTTTGATTTTAAACCCATTTAATTAGTGTTTTTCATTTTACTTTGAAAGTGGATTATTATCCAATTTCTTTAATCATTAAATCTAATCCTTCTCTTATTATTTTTTGATGTGGCTGCTTAGAAACACATACAAACTCGGTAAGCGCAAAATCTTCTGGAGCTACTTCGTACATTCCTAAAGCCTCCATTTCATCAAGATCTTTATACATACACGCTTTTAGGATTTGCATTGGATAAATATCCAAAGGAAAAACTTCTTCATAAGATCCTGTAATTACAAAAGCCCTGTGTTCTCCGTTGGTATTTGTATTCAAATCAAATTTTTTGTTTGGTGTTAACCATGAGAATGTCAATGCTCGTGAGGTTGAAACCTTATTAAATACCGGTTTGTTCCACCCAAAAAATTCGTAATCGTCGCCCTCAGGAATAACCGAAATGACGTCGCTGTAATAATCCAAATGTCCATCAGGTTTTATTTCTTTTCCAGAAAGTACATTCCCTGAAATAATTCGTGCATGAGCATCTTTTTGTATGCCTCTATCATAAATCATTGTCGCAACTTCACTTCCAATACGCGTCACCAAATAGCGTGGTTGCTCTATTTGAGAACCAACCATAGCCACAACTCGCTCGGCATTGAATTTACCCGTCAACAACAATTCTCCAATTATCACCAAGTCTTGAGGAGTTACTGTCCAAACAACTTCGCCTTTGTTGATAGGGTCAATTTTGTTGATCAAAGTTCCGACATTTCCAGAAGGGTGTGGTCCAGAAACTCTGTGTGTTTTGATGTCTTCCAAATTGGTGAAGGGAGAGTGTGCATCTTTTGACACACCAACATGTACCTCACCTTCAGTAAGTTTAGACAAAGCTGTAACTGCTGCTTGCAATTCTGCTTCCTTTCCTTTCAGTGTGTAGTTGTAGTCCGCTGCAAGTGGTGCTGTTGCATGTGCCGAAACAAAAATAGATTTTGGCGTACGGCTGGGATCTGCAATTATTGCATAAGGGCGCTGCTTGATAAACGGCCAACATCCAGAAGCAAGTAATAATGTTTTAATCTCATCTGATTTTGCACTTCCAAGCTCAAATTTTTTGTGTTCGCTAAAGCTTAAATCTTTATCTGCTTTGATTTTGATCTCCAAAATACGACGTTTTTCGCCGCGAGAGATCTCAATTATTTCTCCAGAAACAGGAGAAACAAACTTGATATCCTGATTAGATTTATCAAAAAATACAGCTTCTCCAGCTTTTATTTTTTGACCTACTTTTACTAATAATTTTGGTGTTACACCGTGGAAGTCTTCAGGTCGAATCGTGTAAAAATTGCTTTTAATGGCGGTGGTTTTATTCAGCGCAGCTCCTCCTACTAATTTGATGTCCAGACCTTTTTTTATTCGAATGTCGTTTGACATATGTTTTTTTATTGAAATTTGTATCTAAAAATCGAGCAAATTTACAAATTAAAAGTGCATTCGTCACAACATTTAAATGGATTTTTTTTGTTAAAATTAGTATTTTAAAAAAGCGCTGATTTTTACTTATATTTACCTTTTAAATTTTTGGTATGCTCAAATCATATTGTTCCATTTTTCTTAGTGTTGTTTTTCTCTTTATGGCAGGCATATCATTTGGACAAATAGAAGAAGTTGATCCACCAAATGACATAAAAACAATAACGTTTGGAGGTCAAAAAGCAAGCAACATTCTTCCCATCATTAATTTGAATGAACGCATCTATTTGGAATTTGATGTCCTAAATAATTTGGAAGAAGACTTTTATTACGTTATCGAACACTTCGATTATGATTGGACGCCTTCCCGTTTGATGAAATCTGAGTACCTTGACGGTATGGATAATCTTAGAATATTCAATTATGAAAATTCATTTAACACCTATCAAATTTATTCACATTACAGACTGCAAATCCCCAACCCACAAACACGACTGAAAGTTTCCGGTAACTACCTCATCAAGATTTTTGATGAAAATGACGATTTGGTTTTCAGTAGAAAATTTATGATCATGGAACAACAAGTGGGTGTGGGCGTTCAAATCAAAAGATCCAGAAATGTTACATTAATTAACGAAACACAATCTGTAGATTTCAGTATAAAATCGAATAGTCTCAACTTAAACAATCCTGCTCAAACTGTAAAAACGGTTGTGGTGCAAAACAACAATCTTAAAACTGCTATTTACGATTTAAAACCACAATATATTTTGGGCAACGAATTGGTGTACAGGTACAATGAGGCCTCATTGTTTTGGGGTGGTAATGAATACTTGTTTTTTGAGAACAAAGAAGTACGAAGTGCAAATTTAGGTGTACAATTTATTGATTTACAAGACCTTTATCACAGTTATCTTTACACAGATATTGACAGAAGCAGACGAAAATATACTTTTAATCCAGACATCAACGGAGGTTTCAAAATTACTGTTTTGGATCGTGACGATCCAAGCATTGAAGCCGATTACACCTATGTGCATTTTTCACTCATAACAAATGAGTTTTTGGACGCATCTGTTCATGTCTATGGTGGCTACAACAACTTCAGCATAAATGATGAAAATAAAATGAACTTTAATCCTGAAAAAGGTATTTATGAACTTCAAATGCTCATGAAACAAGGATTTTACAATTACAAATATGTTGTTGTAGACCAAAACGACACGCTTAGCGAGGGGAGCATTAGTGGCAATTTTGATGAAACAGAAAACAATTATAAAGTGATCGTTTATTACAGAGATTTAGGTGCACGCTACGACAAAATTATAGGTCTTGGCGAAGCCAACTCTGTTCAAATCACAAATTAAAAACAACCCCAAGATATGGTACAACAAATCACCAATGGTATAAAAATTTCGGTTCAAACACACTTTGAAGGTACTTTTTACAAAGAAGAGATCATTCATTTTGCTTTTAGCTACGAAGTAAGCATCAGTAATGAACGTCAAAACCCAGTACAATTGTTGTCACGTGTTTGGCACATCAGCGATGCGCTGAATTCTAAAGAAAGTGTAGAAGGCGATGGAGTGATTGGGGAACAGCCCATAATTCATCCAAATGAAACTTACATATACAGTTCGGGCTGTACGCTTAAATCGCCCTTTGGATCAATGAAAGGACTGTATTCTATGGTTGACCTCTTGGACAATAATATGTTTAAAGCAAAAATACCAACCTTTAAACTATGTACAGAATTTGCGCAAAATTAATCTGAAATAATACACAAAATTCAGTCATAAATTGTAATTTTACTGTATAAATTCATCACAAAACTATACTTATGGGAAAAGGGTTTTTTAAGGTTCCCGTTGCAAAAAACGAACCTATTTTATCATATGCACCTGGCACTAAAGAACGTGAAAATGTTTTAAGTGCTTACAAATCTATGTATGATTCAAAAGTTGAAGTACCTCTATATATTAACGGAGAATACATCAAGTCTGGAGTGACACAAACAATGAGTCCTCCACACGACCATCAACATATCGTAGGAACATACCACACCGCGAATCAAAACCATGTAGAACAGTCAATTTCTACAGCATTGGAAGCTCGAAAAACTTGGGCTGAACTTCCGTGGGAACAACGTGCAGGAATTTTTCTTCGTGCTGCTGAATTGATCGCTGGGCCATACCGTGCAAAAATCAATGCTGCAACAATGATGGCACAATCCAAAACAGTACACCAAGCCGAAATTGATGCCGCTTGTGAGTTTATAGATTTTTTAAGGTTCAATGTGCAGTTCATGACAGAAATATATGGCGACCAACCGCAAAGCACAAGTGATGCATGGAACCGTATAGAATATCGTCCTTTAGAGGGATTTACTTATGCAGTAACACCATTCAATTTTACGGCCATTGCTGGAAATCTTCCAGCTTGTATGGCACTAATGGGCAATGTTGTGGTTTGGAAACCAAGCGACAGCCAAGTCTACTCTGCAAAAGTGATTATGGACGTTTTTAATGAAGCTGGAGTACCGCCAGGAGTCATCAATGTAGTTTTTGGTGATCCTGTAATGATTACAAATACCGTACTGTCTAGTCCGGATTTTGCCGGTTTACACTTTACAGGGTCTACTTTTGTATTCAAAGAATTATGGAAACAAATTGGAAACAACATCCACAAGTACAAAACCTATCCTAGAATTGTTGGCGAAACAGGAGGAAAAGATTTTATTGTAGCACACAAATCAGCCAATCCGAAACAAGTTGCTACAGGCATTGTTAGAGGAGCTTTTGAGTTTCAAGGACAAAAATGTAGTGCTGCATCACGGGCCTATATCCCAGAAAGTCTTTGGGCGGATGTAAAATCGTTTGTGTTAAAGGATATAGATTCTATCAAAATGGGGGCTCCAGAAGATTTATCAAATTTTATGACTGCCGTAATTCACGAAGGGTCTTTTGATAAAATCGCAAAATATATTAATGCTGCAAAAAACAACCCTGATGCCAAAATTATTGCAGGTGGTGGTTACGATAAAAGCAAAGGGTATTTTATAGAACCCACTGTTATTTTAACGACCAATCCTCACTACGAAACCATGAGTACAGAACTTTTTGGTCCTGTCATTACCATTTATGTTTACAAAGATGAAGATTACGCCGAAACATTAAAACTGGTAGATGAAACAAGTGCATATGCACTCACTGGTGCTATTTTTTCAACAGATCGTTATGCTGCTGACCAAGCCACCAAAGCTTTGGTGAATGCTGCTGGTAATTTTTATATTAATGATAAACCTACAGGAGCGGTAGTAGGCCAGCAACCTTTTGGTGGAGCTCGAGCTTCTGGAACGAATGATAAAGCGGGCTCTGCTCTAAACCTTTTGCGCTGGGTATCACCTCGTATGATTAAGGAAACGTTTGTATCCCCATCAGATTATAAATATCCTTTTTTGGACTAAAAAAGATTACTGCAAAAAAAACCACTCCGAAAAGAGTGGTTTTGGTTATACATATTAATCAATATTTCTATAGTTCTTCAAATGTTTGGGTATCTCCAAAGTCGGCTCCTCTGACATTGATTGCTGAATTGTTACTACCGTTAATCACAACAGCAACAACAGACATTTTTTCAGTATTTGTCACGTTTGAAGGAACTGCCATATCAAAATTCACTGTATAAACATTATCTGCAGTAAACTCCGAGGACGGAATTTGATTGCCTAACAGATTGGTCAAAGATGCTCTTAAAACATGGTTATGTTCAAAATTGGTCAGAACAGATGAACCTCCAAAATAGCTTGTATAATTGGTTTGGTTAAAGTACAGATTGTCTTCCAACACATAAACTACAAGCTTTGCGCTGAAAGCAGAAAACCCTCCTCCAAATTTGACACGCACATCAATATTCATTGAGTTACCATTCAAACTAGGATTAAGTGCTAAACCAACATCCGACTGACCAGAAGTCGAATTCACAACTTGTGAAATATTATTGGGCTCTGGATAATTCCACTCTGTTGTACGGTTCAGCATACCTGTTGGGTATCCTTGCAGACCAATTATATCCTCTAAAGCACCAGCCGAAAAATTAAAGGGATCATAATAACCATTTCCAGGATCTGTACTTCCTCTATGAATTGCAACCACATACGCATCTGTTGTTTGCTCCTCTACAAGTTCAATGGCATGAGAAATCCGTGGACACCACCCACACCAAGTTCCTGTGTAATCCTCAATTAAAACATTTTGTTCAAATTTTGTTGGCGCAGGCAAAACAGTAATTTCATGAACTGGAGAGGTAAATCCTTCAAAAGTGGCGGTAAACTCGATTGCTCCCTCGTAAGTTGTAGTGTATACATTACTTGCCAAGTTATCACCTCCAACCATACTAATTGTTGCTTGATTTGTCAGGTTTACACCATTGTTTCCTGTTACATTAAAAACAACATTTTGCCCTAAAAAATAAGACTCTGAATTGGAACTCAAAGTGATTGCTGTAAGCGGCTCATTTACAATAATTGTAATTGAATTACTCGTCGTATTATCATAAACTGCTCTTACGACAAAGGAGCCAAGTTCTTGAAAAGTATATGTATTTCCAGAAATAGAGTTAGAGTTTACAGAAAAAGTAGCTTGCGCAGTAATATCCTCACCCAAATTTGAAGTTGCGGTAAATGTCACTGTATCCCCTAGGACTACTGAGGACGCATCTGAACTAATTGTTACAGATTTAGAAGCAGATTCGTTTGACGTTCCAGCGGAGTCATCGCTTCCACAAGAAATAAAACAAGTAAAAATAACTAACAGTGCAAGTGGTAATTTTAGAAAAAAATTCATATTTAGTTAATTTTGTTTATTGACTTGTCGAAATTAGTTATTATTTTACAGAAATTTAATTAGTTTAACTATTTTAATTATATCATGAACAAAATAATTACTTATGGACTGTTAATTATCAGCTCTTTTTCTTTTGCCCAGGAGCTTCCATCATTAGTTCTTAAAGACCTTGATGGAAATGATATTAACCTAAACACACTTGTTGAGAGTGAAAATATATTTGTGTTTAGCTTTTGGGCCACATGGTGTGTTCCTTGCATCAATGAGTTGGATGCCATAAGCGAAGTTTATGAAGATTGGCAAGACGAAACTAAAGTAAAACTCATTGCAATCGCTACAGACGACACAAGAACCAAAAAAAGAGTTCGCCCCATGGTAAATGGAAAGGGCTGGGAATATCTTGTATTGTATGACGATAATCAAGATTTAAAGCGCGCACTTAATATTACAACACTTCCACATACTCTGGTATTGAAAAACCAAAAAATTATTCAACGCAGAACAGGTTATAACCCTGGAGTAGAGGACGAACTCTACGAAATCATAAAAGAAAACTCAAACTAATCTAAATACATATTTCGTGAGAAAAATAACGTTATTCATTGTTTTAATTCATTTTTCGTTTTCAATTCATGGACAAACCATTGATGGACTTAGTGTAGGGTTTGAAAGCAATTCTACATGGTACAATGATGATAAAAAAACTGGAGACTTTGCAGACGAAGCAAACAAAGATCAAGATGAGCACTTTAGGGCTAACAACTATCTTAAAATAGATTATAATTTTCTTTCAAAGCTTACGGCCTCAGTTCAAATCGAATCTTACGAGCCCTTTGCTTTACTCAACTATTCAACAAATTTTGAAGGAACAAATTTAGGTACCTATTCACTAAGTTATAAAACCTCCAATATAGATGCAACCATAGGACATTTTTACGAACAATTTGGAAGTGGTTTGATATTACGAAATTGGGAAGACCGCCAACTCGGAATAAACAATGCATTGTTTGGTGGTAAAGTATCTTATCGTCTATTGGATGTTGTGGGTTTGACTGCTGTTTATGGTAATCATCGGGTAGGTTTTGAAACCTCAGATGGAACTATTTTTGGATTCAACTCCGAATTTGAATTAGATTCTGTTTTCAAATGGGACGAAATAGCGCTTAATATTGGATTCAGCTACGTCGGTCGTGAAGACAAAATTGACTTAGAAAATCCGAATTATAAGCCTACAACTAATGCCTTTTCTGGAAGAGTTGACTTTAACTACAGAAATTTCTATTCCAGCGTGGAATATGTGACCAAAAGTGAAGACGCCATTGTTCAGGTCAATCAAGTTTCAAATGATTTTATAAAACCTGGAAATGGTATATTGTTCAACACAGGTTATTCAAAAAGAGGATTTGGTTTAGATGCTACCTTCAGACGTTTGGAAAACATGAGCTTTTATTCGAACAGAAAAAAATCAGGAAATATATTTTTTGAAAACATCATCAATTATACACCTGGACTCACCAAACAACATGACTACTTGTTGACGAATATTTTTGTTTATCAAGCACAGTCTGCTGTATCCTTTTTGGACCCAGCGTTGCTGAAAGCTGGAGAAATTGGGGGACAATTAGACTTTTTTTATAACATAAAAAAAGAAACACTATTAGGAGGGAAATACGGTACAAAGATGGCTTTTAATGCGGCTTACTGGTCGGGATTGAAAGGTACTTTTGATTATGCTAACCAAGATTATGAAACAGAAATGTTTGGCTTTGGTAGTAAGTATTTTTCAGATGTGAGCTTAGAAATCAGAAAAAAATGGAGCCCAAAATGGCGTTCAATATTTTACTACGTAAATCAATATTACAACAAAAAAGAAATTGAAGGGAATTTTGGTGCTAAGCCCATTGTCACAAACATTGGAGTTATTGAATCCACTCACAAACTTGGCAATGGAAAATCAATTAGAATAGAAGCCCAAAAACTGTGGTCAGACTCAGAAAAACACGATTGGATTGGAGGTACATTTGAATTTAATTTGAGTTCCAAAATTTCATTTTATATCAATGATATTTACAACAATGGAGATGACTCATCGACTGCAAAAACTCATTATTATAATGCAGGTGGAAGCTACACCAAAGGAGCCACACGAGTTGGCTTAAACTATGGTAGACAACGCGCAGGACTGGTTTGTGTTGGAGGTGTATGTCGCTTTGTTCCAGAAGCCACTGGATTGACAGCAACTGTAACAATGGCTTTCTAATTAAGACTAGCGTCTGTACTTAAGTGGAAGATGAACAACTTTTTTTGTTTCAAAAAAATCTTCCTCAAAAAAAGCATCAATATCATAAACCATTGTCGTCTTGTACGGTGATAATTCTTCTGAAAGATCTCCACCTTTGAGATACAAGATTCCATTTGAAAGTGAGTGATTTTGTTCTTTTTTGATTTTATTTTTTACCCATTTCACAAAACTGGGCATTGTAGTTACAGCACGACTCACAACAAAATCAAAACGTCCTTCTACATCCTCTGCACGCAGGTGGCTAGCAGTCACATTTTTTAGCTTCAAAGCTTGTGCAACTGCGGATACTACTTTTACCTTTTTTTGAATGCTGTCGACCAAATGAAACTTAGTCTGAGGAAATAAAATTGCCAAAGGTATACCTGGGAATCCGCCGCCTGTACCCACATCTAAAATTTGTGCATTGGGTTTAAATTTTTGAACTTTAGCAATCGCCAAAGCATGTAAAACATGCTTTAAATACAGCGACTGTATATCTTTTCGAGAAATGACATTTATTTTTGAATTCCAATCTTCATACACCCCTTGTAATGCTTCAAATTGTTGTTTTTGAACATCCGATAATTCTTGAAAATATTTTAGAATTAAATCCATAAAAAAATAAATTTGAGCAAAAATAGTTATAAATCTCTTAAATGTTCAAAAGTCATGTTTTCAAATTGAATTATTAACTATATTTGAGCTTATTTTAAAATCTACCTAAATGAAAAGTCCAGTATTAAAATTCTCAAGAAAAGATCCCAAAAATTTCTTCAGAACCCTCAACTCAAGGGTTAATTTATATTTTAAGGAAAACAATATCAAACGTACAGGAAACTGGCAATTGTGGCTAAAAACAATTGTGATGTTCAGTATATTTTTGGTGCCTTATTTTCTTATACTCACATTAGAATTGCCAGGGTGGCTGCAAATCCTCTTTACAGTGGTTATGGGTGTTGGAATGGCAGGAGTTGGAATGAATGTAATGCATGACGGAAACCATGGGTCTTTTTCAAACAAATCATGGATTAATAATCTTATGGGAAGTAGTATTTATATTCTTGCTGGAAACGTTTATAACTGGAAAGTACAACACAATGTCCTTCATCACACCTACACAAATGTTCATGGTCATGATGAAGACTTGGATGCTGGGCGTATTCTTAGATTTACAAAACATGCCGAATGGAAATGGTACCACAAGTTCCAACAATACTATTCTGTTCTGTTGTATGGTTTATTGACAATCAATTGGGCAATCACAACCGATTTTATGCAAATGAAACGCTACATGAAACGCAAATTGGCTTATGGAAAATTGCCAAATCCATTTGTAAATTGGGGGACTTTAGTCATATCAAAATTAATTTATTTGACCATGTGGATTGTCCTACCGATGCTTCTTTTGGATTTATCTTGGTGGAAGATACTTATTGGCTTTTTTGTGATGCATTATACTGCAGGGCTTATTCTTAGTGTAGTTTTTCAATTGGCACATGTTATGGAAGAAGCAGAAATGCCAGTTCCAGAAAAAGATGGAAGTTTGAAAAATACTTGGGCTATTCACCAATTAAAAACCACTGTGAATTTTTCTCCAAAAAACAGACTTATAAATTGGTTTACAGGGGGATTGAACCATCAGGTCGAACACCATATATTTCCAAATATTTCGCACATACATTATGGTAAAATAGCGGAAATCGTC
>ERZ1046568.1744-NODE-1744-length-15072-cov-13.924486_pt1 | contig 15072 bp, 15 predicted proteins | sample MGYA00383092_ERZ1046568 | MGnify/ENA primary metagenome ERZ1046568 (study PRJEB29581, sample SAMEA5548362) | metagenome | biome: marine; feature: coastal; material: water | depth 1 m | study: Short-term variability in the microbial, nano- and picoplankton... | reverse complement strand
CAGCAGCAAAAAAAGCACCAGCTAAAAAGAAAGCGGCAGCTAAAAAAGCACCCGCAAAGAAAAAGGCAGTAGCGAAAAAAGCACCAGCGAAAAAAGCTGTTGCTAAAAAAGCCCCCGCCAAAAAAGCCGCCGCAAAAAAAGCGCCTGCTAAGAAAAAGGCAGTAGCCAAAAAGGCACCGGCAAAGAAGAAGGCGGTAGCTAAGAAGGCACCGGCCAAGAAAAAAGCAGTAGCCAAGAAAGCGCCGGCAAAGAAGAAAGCGGTAGCGAAGAAGGCACCTGCAAAGAAAAAGGCAGTAGCGAAGAAGGCGCCGGCGAAAAAGAAAGCGGTAGCCAAGAAGGCGCCGGCGAAGAAAAAAGCGGTAGCGAAGAAGGCGCCTGCCAAGAAAAAAGCGGTAGCTAAGAAAGCGCCGGCGAAAAAGAAAGCGGTAGCGAAGAAGGCACCTGCCAAGAAAAAAGCAGTAGCCAAGAAGGCGCCGGCAAAAAAAGCGCCCGCTAAAAAAGCTCCTGCTAAAAAAGCTGCAGCGAAAAAAGCGAAGAAGAAGTAGCGTTTTCGCAAGACCAAAAGAAGCCGACATGAGTCGGCTTTTTTTTTAATCGCAATTTGACGTTTACTGCGGCGGACGCCTTATCATGCCGTGCAGAGCATGGGTATGGTCGACGTCCATGCCTGCGCCGGGTACTGCAATGTGCTCGAGCCCTTCACATTCATACAGTGCCATCAATGAACGTTTACCTTGCGTGAGCAATGCGGTGACTTGCGAGTGCACATCGCGATTGAGAACGCAGCAGGGTGTGTGGGTGTCGTCGTCTGTCGCAAATACACCGATTACAGTGGGACTGAGGGCGGAGCTTAACCGTTCGAACCAGTTCAGTGGCAGGCTGTACTGATCGCAGGGAATCACCGCAAGATATTGCGTTTGAGTAGCGGCCAGCAGTGCGGAAAGTCCCTGTAGAGGGCCTTGCCCTGCTTTGACGTCGCAGAGTACCCGATTTGAAAACCTTGAATAAAACCAAGCATTCTCACGACAGCAGGTGATCACCTCTGCGAAGCCGCCCCCATAGCGTTCGAGAGTTCTCTCGAGCAGCGTTCGTCCTCCTGCGATCATCAGGCCTTTGTCTCGACGGCCTGCCCGGACACCGGAGCCTCCGGCAAGAACACCAAGTGTGAACTCTGAACGATGCAATTTAGGGCGGGACTGTGGGATCATGTCGAATTATCCCACGGATGTTCTGCGGTTTTCCATGCCGGCGCTACTTTCTTTAGACACCTCGACAGATGCCTGCTCCCTTGCCTGCGTGCTGGGAGAATACTCGGCGGAGCGACACGAGCTGCTGCCCCGCGCCCACAATCGCCATATTCTTGCAATGATAGATCAGGTCTTGGCAGGACAGCCTTTGAGTGCCGTCGAGGGTATTGTTTGTGGCGTTGGCCCGGGTTCCTTCACGGGATTGCGCGTTGCGACGGGCGTCGCACAGGGTTTAGCGTGGTCATTAAACGTGCCGGTATTGCCTTTTTGTTCACTGATGTCCCAGGCATTGGCTGCGCGTACAGAGCTCGGCGATTCAGGCGGCTACGTTTTGAGCACAATTGAAGCACAGACGGGGCAGTTTTACTGGCGCTTATTCGATGGTCGTGATGGTGGACTTCAACCGGTGGGTGAGCCTTGTCTGGGTATGTCTGAGCGCCTCCTCGATCAGCTTGGTGATTGTGCGTCTCATCCTGTACGTGTGGTGGGTTCTGCGGCCACATCAGTAGCAGATAGGCTGGGAGCAGGATTATCCATTGAGTTGGCAGTGCACGCTGAGGTGCGCCCAAGGGCGATGTCGGCCCTGCAATTTGTCTGCGAGCATCCCAATCCACGCTTGGGCATCTCAGCAGAGCAATTACAGCCCCTCTATGTTCAGACAGATATCGGCTGGAAGAAGCTGGCGGAGCAACCTAAACGTGCTTGATTGGACCCAGACGATTGTATTGGCACTCATTCAAGGTTTGAGCGAGTTTTTACCGATCTCAAGCTCGGCCCACCTAGTTTTGCCTGCGCAATTATTCTCTTGGAGCGATCAGGGCTTGCTGTTCGATGTGTTTGTTCACGGCGGGACTTTAATCGCCGTCATGATTTACTTCAGAGCTGACCTTATGAGGCTACTTGGCTCTCTGCGGTTAGATACAGCGTCTAAGAGTGAGGGTGACAACGAGCTGTGGCTTTTGGCAGCGGCAACACTGCCCACTGTATTGGTGGGTCTGCTGTTTCATGAAGTTATTTCAGGGGGCCTGCGAGGGCTACCTGTCATCGCGTTTACCACGTTGTTCTTTGGCATTTTAATGGGGGTCGCCGCGCGAATGGCTCCTGCTGAAGCTGATTCGAATATCCGCGCTATCTCTTGGCGAGATGCCTGTCTCATTGGCTTGGCACAGAGCGTGGCCTTGGTTCCCGGCGTGTCCCGATCAGGGGTCACCATAACGGCTGCTTTGATGTTGGGTTACAACCCGGCTACGGCCGCTCGATTCTCTTTTTTATTATCGGTCCCAGTTATTTTGATGGCGATGATATATATGGGTTTCACGTGGTTTTCTGGTGAGGCGGTGTCGCCACCTTTAGCCCAACTTGTGACCGCAATGTTGATGGCCGGCATCAGTGCTTACGCCACAATTGCCGTATTTCTGGGTATCCTTGATCGTGTTGGCCTCATGCCTTTCGTTGTGTATCGACTCGTTTTGGGTTGTGGGCTGGTCGTAGTTATTCTCCTTTCATGAATTTTGGAATTGTTTATGTCTAAGCGTCTTGATGACTTGCTGGTTTTTTTGGGTGAGGCAACGTCACCCTTTCATGCCGTTGCTGCGCTAACAAAGCGGCTCAAGAATGCGGGTTTCATGGGGCTAGAGCACCTTGATGACATCAGTTTCGAAGCGGGGCAGGGGTATTTCGTTACTGCCAACGACAGCTCTATTGTTGCGTTCAGAGCGGGGTCGGGGCGCTGTGAGGAAGGGCTGCGCATGATTGGTGCACACACAGACAGCCCTAACCTTTCGATTAAACCCAATCCGCTTAAAAAACGCTCGGGTGCGCATCAGCTTGCTGTTGATGTCTACGGAGGGGCGTTGCTTAATCCGTGGTTTGATCGAGACTTATCCCTCGCTGGGCGCGTGTCCTTTGAAAATTCCAAAGGGGAGCTGACTTCGCGCCTCATAGATTTTCAAAGGCCAATTGCGATTATCCCTAGTTTGGCGATCCATCTCGATCGAGAGGCCAATAAAAATCGCAGTATCAATCCGCAAACCGATATTTTGCCGCTGATTGCCGGGCTCCCGACGGCGGATGGCTCGAGCCTAGATTGGGCCCAGTTGCTCGCTGATCAAGTAGCCCTAGAGCACCCCAACGAGGGCCCAGTTCGAGTTCTTGATTTTGAGCTTTCGCTCTATGACTGCCAATCCGCGGGCATCGTCGGTATCGATAATGCTTTTCTTGCCTCAGCGCGACTCGATAACCTGTTGAGCTGTCATGCAGGTCTGATGGCTTTGCTAGATGCCGATGCCGAGCAATGGTCTCTGCTGGTTTGTAACGACCATGAGGAAGTCGGCAGTACGTCGGCAGTCGGCGCTCAGGGCCCAATGCTGACGGATGTTCTCGCTTCGATTACGGGCACCGCAGCCGCTAGCCGGCGCTTGCGGGAGCGATCAACGATGTTGTCGGTTGATAATGCCCATGCGGTACATCCGAATTTTAGTGATCGTCATGATGAGGCCCATGGACCGCTTCTCAATCACGGCCCCGTTGTCAAAATCAACCGCAACCAGCGTTATGCCACATCGGGAGAGGGCTCTGCTCTGCTGCGCCTCTTAGCTGAGCGCGTAGAAGTGCCTCTGCAGCATTTTGTTGTTCGCTCAGATATGGGCTGTGGCAGTACAATTGGACCCATCACAGCGGCAGAAACAGGCATTATGACCATAGACCTTGGTGTCCCAACTCTCGCAATGCACTCCATTCGGGAGTTGGCGGGCGCTGCGGATGTGGATTTTCTAGGGGCACTGCTCACCGCATTTTACAATCGCGTCGCCTGACGCTTGTTTGGAGAATTGAAATGACACGCAGACGCGTGCTGACCGGCATCACGACATCGGGAACCCCACATTTAGGCAACTATGTAGGTGCCATTCGTCCAGCAGTGGATGCCTCACGAGAAGCAGAGGTAGACGCTTACTTGTTCCTGGCCGACTATCATGCGCTCATAAAGTGTCATGACCCAGCCGCAGTTGCTCAGTCCAGCCTAGAAATCGCTGCGACCTGGTTGGCGTCGGGACTAGATGCCGAGCAGGCGCATTTTTACCGACAATCTGACATACCAGAGGTCACTGAGCTCTCTTGGATTCTTACCTGTAATGCGGCGAAGGGGCTAATGAATCGTGCCCATGCCTACAAGGCTGCTGTACAAAACAATCGCGACGCTAATGAGGACCCGGATTTTGGCATTACTATGGGGCTGTTTTCATACCCGGTATTAATGGCTGCCGATATCCTTATTTTTAACGCTCACGATGTGCCAGTGGGTCGAGATCAAATTCAGCATGTGGAAATGGCGCGTGATATTGCGCAGCGCTTCAATCATAACTTTGCTGAGATCTTTACCCTGCCCAAGGCCGTGGTTGGTGAGCATGTGGCAGTGCTGCAGGGGCTTGATGGCCGTAAAATGAGCAAGAGTTACGGCAACACTATCCCCTTGTTTGGGACCCCAAAACAACTTCAGAAAAGTATTAATAAAATTAAAACCAACCTTTTGGAGCCAGGTGAGCCGAAGAACCCTGAAGAATCTACGGTTTTCCAAATCTGGTCGGCTTTCGCTTGCGAAGATGAGCGGCAAAGGATGTACGCCGATTTTGAGGGTGGCATCGGCTGGGGTGAGGCCAAGAAGCAGTTGTTCGAGCTGGTCAATAATGAATTGGCCGAGCCTAGGGAGCGGTACCATGAGCTGATGGCGAAGCCTGCACAGGTAGAGGAGGTGCTGCAGGCCGGTGCAGAGCGTTTACGTCCAAAGAGTAAGGCGCTCTTAGAGCAAGTGCGAGACGCAGTGGGGCTCCGTACTTATGCCTAGCGATAAAACCTCGACGGGTTGCAACGAGGGCACATCGTTGTGAGTCTGCAATTTTTGGAGCGCAACGACGATTTCAATATACCTTCTAACGAAGCCGTGCACTCAGGGAAAGTGCGTTCGGTCTACTGGTTGAGGCCAGAAGATAGTCGCCGCTTGATCGAGAGCAGAAATTATCCGGTATCTCGCGATGCGGAACTCGCCATTCTCATCGTTTCAGATCGCTTATCGGCTTTTGACTGCATCTGGCGTGCTGAAGATGGTCTAAACGGCGTGCCGGGCAAAGGGGCAGCGCTTAATGCGGTGTCAGAAGCTTGGTTTGAAGCCTTTGCCAATGCCGGCCTTGCTCGCAGTCACATTCTCGAGGCGCCACACCCTCTGGTGTGGGTTGTTCAGAGGGCGAAACCTGTACGCATAGAAGCGATTGCTCGTCAGTACATTACCGGCTCGCTTTGGCGTGCTTATGAGAAGGGGGAGCGTGTCTTTTGCGGGATCGACTTGCCCAATGATTTGATGGAAAACCAGCGGTTAGAGGAGGTGTTGATAACCCCTTCGAGTAAGGGTGTGCTTGCTGGGTTAGAGGGCATTCCAGCAATCGATGATGTCAATATTACGCGAGCAGATTTGGAGCGTCATTGGTCTGACCTTGGCTTTGAGCAAAGCGCAGACATTGATCAGTATGAGCGCTTGCTGCGGGAGGGCTTTGCTGTCATCGCCGATCGACTGGACAAGGTAGGTCAATTATTTGTTGATACCAAATTTGAGTTTGGTTACGCGACCAACGCTATGGGCACCAGCGAACTCATTTATATGGATGAAGTCGGCACACCAGATTCATCTCGTATTTGGAATGCGTCTGCCTATTCTAAGGGTCATATCTTGGAAAATAGTAAGGAAGGGTTTAGACAGGCGCTTTTGAGCTGGGTGCCCGATAGAGAGCTATTGCTCGACAAACAAAGAATGCCAGAGCGTGAGGCCTACGCGAGCAAGGCACGCTTACCCCAAAATATGCTCCTTGACGTCTCCAGGACCTATCTCGATATTGCAGCGCAAATTATCGGCGCGCCGATTGCAGTGCCTGTCGATCCTCGAGAAGAAATCAAAGAGTTGCTATCGGTTGAGCTTGGGCTAATCTAAGCCATGACTTAAAGGCTGGGTTGCAGTTCTAACAAGCCCAAATCGCGGGTAGGGGAGTTGCAGCCACATCAACAAACACCAGGACAGGGATGAGTTATGAATATAAGACATATCATGGAGAGGGCGGTGCGGCCCATACTGGCAACAGCATTAGTGGTTCTGATGGCGGCGTGCAGCTCGTCACCGACAGCACCGGAAGTCTCTCACGACGGTCTAGTACTGCAAGAGGATACAAAGTTTGGCATGGTCTATGCCAAGCCGGGGGTTGATATCTCCGCTTACGATAGCTTTGCGGTGCATCACTGTGAGGTGGCATTCCGCAAGAATTGGCAGCGTGATCAAAATAACACTAGGCGCGCCACTTCCCGACGAATTACCGATTCAGACATGGAAGGTATACGAACCAGTCTGGCCGAGCTGTGCGAGGCAGAATTTCTTACCGTTCTCTCCGAGGAACCGGCCTACTCGATAATTCCTGAGGATCAGGCAGCGGCGGGCACTCTGCTTCTGCGGCCCAATATTATTAATCTCGACGTCGCCGCTCCCGATATCAGCAGTCCCGGTGTCACCCGCTCTTACACGACGGAATCTGGAGAAATGACGTTATTTCTCGAGGTGGCTGATGCTTCAACCGGAGAAACGCTTTTTCGAGTTGTTGATCGACGTCGCAATCTAAACTCAATGCGCCTGCAATGGAGTAACAGCGTGACGAATACGGCAGATGCCAAGCGAATTTTGAATGCGTGGGGTCAGCAATTTCGAGAAGGGCTTGATCGGATTTACCGAGGAGACAGCGGTTAATGTCAACAACACCAATTATTCAACTCAGTGAAAATGTTTTCGTGGCGGGTCAAATTCAACCCGGCCACATGTCGGATCTCGCCGCACAGGGCTTCAAGCACGTTATTTGTAATCGGCCTGATCACGAGGTTCCAGGGCAAGCAACGATGACTGAGATGGCTGAGGCGGCACAGGCTTCCGACTTAAGCTTTACGCCCTATCCCATAGACGCGTCTAATTTCCCCGGGGAAGACCTTGGGGCGTTGACAGCACTGTTTGATAGCGGCGAGCGCGTGTTGGCCTACTGCCGTACAGGCACGCGTTGTGCCAACCTTTGGGTCGCATCGAGGAAGGATATTGATCGATCAGAGGCTATCGAGGTGGCCAGGGGCATTGGTTTTGATCTGTCCCTCGCCTTGGTTTGGCAGGGGTAGGGTAATAATGCGCCAGCGCTAGTCGACTGCCTGCATCACGTTAAGTAAGTCGTCAAGCGCAAGGGCCTGGCTGCCTGTCATTGATGAGAGGACTGTACCCGCTGAGGGCTGGGCATCCGTTGGGGCTATGTGCTCGCAATGATAGGCTTCTGCGATGATCGCATAGTCAATGGCGAGATCCTTTTTTAAAACACTCAGGGTGTAGACCCTCACCAGCACTTGATCCTCTGGATTTAAGGTAGTTCCCCCCAATGCAGCAAACCGCTTTCCAGCGGCGACCTGACAGTCGGTTGTGTGATTTTTAACGACATTCCAGCCAGCATGACGAAGTGTCGCACCGATACTGTCGCCAGCGCGAATTTGTGCGTCTTGCTCGCTGACCGCCTGATGAGTGGGCAGTTCGAAGCGAGTTAACGCCAGCGTCCGCGTGATGCGCTGCTCACCGGAAAGGGAATAAAGACTTGCAAGACGCGTCCTTGTGTCCTGTTCGAGTAGTTCGACGCCATAGTGCCCGAAGCGCTCGCGTATTTTGTCGCTATTCAACGTTGATGATCCTTGACGCCAGCAACCAGTGAAGACTCACTTAACATAATGACAGGGACCCAGTGCGTGTGGCTAACTTCACCACCCATGAAATCTGTCCGTGCATCAGTATGTTGCTGGGATAAAAAAAGACGTAGTCTACACCATTCGTACGTATACCTGCCTCGTGTCACAGGAGATTCTTATGTCAATTCGACGCCTAATTGGTTCTATCTTGGTCGCTTTTTTCCTACCGGTAACGCTCAGCCTTGCCGACGAGCTGGATGAGCGAATTGACATGCTTTACGAGGAGGAGCTGGCAGACCTGTTCCTCTGGTTGCACCAAAACCCAGAGCTATCTCATATGGAGCACAAAACCTCAGACCGTCTGGCTTCTGAGTTAGAAGGCCTTGGCTACGACGTACACAGGGGCATTGGTGGCACTGGCATAGTGGCTCTACTCGAAAATGGTGAAGGGCCCCTGGTCATGTTTAGAGCTGACATGGATGGCCTTCCCGTGGAAGAAAAGTCAGGTCTTCCTTACGCCTCAACCGCTAAGCAGATTGATTGGGATGGTAATGAGGTCTCGGTCATGCACGCCTGCGGCCACGATGTGCATGTGACCAGCCTAGTGGGTACTGCAAAAATTATGGTGGAGCGCAGAGATCAGTGGCAGGGCACGTTAATGCTGATCGGTCAGCCGGCAGAGGAGCGGGTCGGTGGTGCTAGGTTGATGCGCGAAGATAATATTTGGGACCGTTTTGGCCAGCCTGATTATGCGATGGCTCTGCATGTCACTTCATCGGTACCTACAGGTATGCTGATTGCTGACCCAGCGCCCTACAGCGGCGCGGATACGGTGGATATTTTGATTAAAGGTGTAGGCGCTCACGGCGCCAGTCCGCATTCAGGGGTTGATCCCGTATTACTGGGTTCTCAGATTGTTGTGGCTTTGCAAAGCGTGGTTAGTCGGAGCTTGCCACCGCGCAGACCCGGAGTGATCACAGTGGGTTCTTTCCACTCTGGCACAAAGCACAACATCATCTCAGATGCCGCGAAACTTCAGATTACCGTGCGCAGTGAGTCGGTGGCAGACCGAGCCCTGCTGCTTGACGGAATCAAGCGTGTTGCTGAAAACGCGGGACGTATGATGGGGTTATCCGGGGACATGCTGCCCGAGGTTGTTGTTTACGAGAACGAAGGTGTGCCACCGACGCTCAACGATATCGCCATGCTTGAACGCGTGAGGGGCGTATGGACTGACAGTTTGGGCGAGGGCATATTTTATAATCAGCAGCGACTTGCGATGGGAGCTGAGGACTTTCCCTTCTTTACTGTCGACCCTTACATTCCCTCGGTTTACTTCGCCGTAGGAGGCACTGATCAAGCCGACTTTGATCGGGCTGCAGCGGGTGGACCACCTGTCGCATCGCACCATTCGCCGCTCTTCAAAATTGTTCCTGAGCCCTCTGTTGAACTGGGCGTAAAGGCATCAGTGACGGGTCTGATCGATCTTCTTCAGAACCTTTAATTGGATTGCTAGCTGTGACGCATTGGCCCTTATGGGATCGTGCTGTTCGAACGATCCACTGGTACTTCCCAGTGGCCATCACTTTTATGTGGTGGAGTGGGGAAGAGGGGCTATATGAGTGGCACAGTTGGGTCGGTTATAGCCTTATCGTAGCCGTTACGACGCGTGTGCTTTGGGGGTTCGTGGGTAGCCCTAGTGCGCGCTTCTCCTCTTTCATTGCTCGCCCGACGACAGTACTTGCGTATGTCAGAGGGCGCCCTTTTACCGGGGAAGGGCATAATCCAATGGGTGGCTGGGCTACGGTGGCTTTGCTGCTTGCGATTTTGCTGCAGGGCGTTTCAGGGTTATTTTCCAGCGATGATGTCATGTTTGAAGGTCCACTGATGTATTGGGGTGGGGAGTGGTCGGGGTTCTTCGCTGAGTGGCATGAAATTAATTGGCTGCTTTTACAGGTGCTGGTGGTGATGCATCTGTTGGCGTTGACCTATCACCAGTTGTACCGAAAAGAACCCTTACTAGGGGCGATGTGGTGGGGTAAAACTGCCAACCGCTTTAGTCTCTCGAAGCCAAAGACGACAAGCTTGGCACTGGCAATCGCTCTGGTCATTGCCGGGTTGTTGTATTTATTGATTACACTAGCGCCGCAGGCTCCTAGCTATTACTGAATAAGAGGTTGAGTCACCATGGACAGGAAGACCCTTGAAGCTCATTGGATGCCGTACACCGGTAACCGCCAGTTTAAAGACGACCCGCGCATTATTACGTCTGCTGAGGGGGTTTGGTACACCGACGACAAGGGTCGCAAGGTATTAGACGGGCACTCCGGGCTTTGGACGTCAGGTTTGGGGCACGGTCGCAAGGAAATCAGCGCCGCGGTGGCTCAGCAGATCAACACCCTTGATTTTGCGCCACCGTTTCAATTTGGTCACCCTCCCGCGTTTGAACTCGCTGATCGCATTAAGGACTTAATGCCGGAGGACCTCGATTATGTTTTCTTTACCAATTCAGGGTCTGAATCTGCTGATACATCTTTGAAGATGGCTCGCGCTTACTGGCGCCTGATGGGACAGCCCACCAAGACGCGTTTTATCGGGCGTATGAAGGGTTACCACGGTGTCAATTTTGGTGGGATTTCGGTGGGCGGTATCGCGGCTAATCGAAAGTTTTTTGGTCAAGGTGTTGAAGCAGATCACTTGCGGCACACCATGCTGCCTCAGAACCTGTTTACCCGAGGCATGCCTCAAGACGGAGCTGAGCTGGCTGAGGAACTCAACGAGATGATTGCCTTGCATGACGCCTCGACAATAGCTGCGGTTATTGTGGAGCCTATGGCAGGGTCCGCGGGAGTCATACCGCCACCCGTAGGTTATTTGCAGAAGCTGCGTGATATCTGTGACGCCAACGATATTTTATTGATCTTTGACGAGGTAATCACGGGGTTCGGTCGTTGCGGTGCGCTGACTGGAGCCGACGCTTTTGGCGTTGTGCCGGACATTCTCAACGTCGCAAAACAGATCACTAATGGCGCGATTCCGATGGGCGCGGTTATTGCGCGTGCTGGTATATACGACACATTTATGGCCCATGGTGGGCCCGATTATGCCTTGGAGTTTGCCCATGGTTATACCTATTCTGCACACCCTGTGGCCTGCGCTGCTGGGCTGGCAGCGTTAGATGTATTAACCCGGGAGGAGTTGCCTCAACGAGTGGCTAAAGAAGCGCCATTTTTCGAAGGGTTGCTTCATGATGCTCTAGCCGAGAAGCCCCACGTGGCTGATGTACGTAACTATGGATTTGCGGGTGCCATCACCCTTGATCCCTATCCTGGAGAACCCATGCGAAGGCCCTTCGAAGTTGCGATGAAAATGTGGGAAAAAGGGTTCCTAGTGCGTTACGGGGGCGACACGATTCAGTTGGCGCCAATGTTCGTCATGGAGCGTCGAGAAATGGAGTCGTTAGTGGGTGCTCTGGCTGATTCACTGACGGAATTAGCGCAGTAATTTTTTAAACCTAAACAGGAGCATTTCAGTTGAAGATTGGTATTGTTGTGGGAAGCCATCGTCATGACTCTCAAAGCCGAAAAGTCGCACTTTATTTAGAGCAACAGCTTCAGTCATTGAACGCTGAAACGTGGTTGCATGACCTCGCCCATGACCCTCTGCCCTTGTGGGATGAAAATCTAGGTAGTGGTGAGGGCCCCTGGGCTTTTCTGCCAGACTTGGTGGAGCAACTACAAAGTTCTGATGGCTTTGTCATTGTGAGTCCTGAATGGCACGGTATGGCCACTTCCGCTGTGAAGAACTTCTTTTTGTTGTGCAACGTTCAGTCGGGCCTCGCACACAAACCGGCACTAATAACCGCTGTTTCTGGTGGCGATGGGGGTGCCTATGTCGTGTCAGAGCTTCGCACTAGCAGCTATAAAAACAATCGCCTGTGTTACATCCCCGAGCAATTAGTCGTTCGCAATGTTGGCAAAGTGTTTAATGCCGACTCCGCGGAGAATGATCCGGAGGCTCATACCTACTTTGTCGACCGAGCAGATTACAGCTTAAAATTACTTTTGGCCTACAGTGAAGCCCTTGGTGCCCTTAGAGGCGGTGGGGTGGTTGACCTAGACGGTTATCCAAACGGCATGTAACGGCATGGGCGGCGTTATCTGCGCATCATGTGGCTAAAGTGTTCATGGCGCAGTCTTCGCCGTTAATTTGCTCGGGGGAGCATCCTATTGAAAAAGTTGCTGACGAGATTTTTTGGGGCGCTAGCGTGTGTTGTCCTTGGCTGGGTCGCGTGGTCATTTGTTGCCGCTCCCATCGTTCCCGCAATGTGGGAAGCCCCACCGAATCCTGAGCTCACTGGCGTTTTTGCCTCAAACAATCGACTGGAAAATGTCGACACAGTGTCTATGCCGGATCTAGGGCCCGAGGATGTCGCGTGCTCAGGCGACGGTTGGTTCTACAGCGGTCTTGAGGACGGACAGATTGTTCGCTTCAACAAGCAGGGCAACACCACGCTATTTGCGCAAACACAAGGGCGCCCTTTGGGTATGACCTTTGATGCTCAGGGTGCTTTGATAGTTGCAGATGCCTATCAGGGGCTGTTGAAAATAGGTGAGGAGGGGCGAGTTGAAACGCTGGTTGACCAGTATTTGGGTCGACGCCTTCAGTTTGTTGATGATGTCGACATTGCCGCCGACGGCACAATTTATTTTTCTGACGCCTCAATGCGCTTTGAGTTTCACAATAACCTGCTCGATTTTTATGAAGGATCGATGACGGGAAGATTATTTGCGTACTCACCCAAGACCCGGGCTGTTGAACTTTTACTCGATGGACTCTTTTTTGCGAACGGGGTCGCTCTAGGCCCTGATGACGCTTACGTATTGATTAATGAGACAGGGTTGGGGCGGGTTCAACGCTTTTGGTTGAAAGGGCCTCAAGCTGGCAGCAGTGATGTTTTTGTTGAGCACCTTCCGGGCACACCCGATAACATTAACTACGACGGTGATAAGACTTTCTGGATTGCTATGCCCTCGCTGCGCGCTGGAGTCGATGCGGTAGCACACTTACCGCTGTTACGGCGTTTGGTATCAGTGTTGCCAAGGGCTTTACAGGAGGCTGCAGCGACCCCAGTGAGTTTTGTCTTGGGTGTTGATCTTAATGGGTCGGTGGTGGCCAACCTGCAAGATCCTGCGCTGGGTTATAATTACATTACCAGCGCAACACCCTGCGATGACGATCTCTGGTTGGGCAGTCTTCACATGACCTCTGCAGGTTATCTGCCCCGACCTGAAGCGACCAATTAAAATTTTTAGCCAAGCTCACAGGAACTTCTCATGCCCGCACCTTTGTTGTCTCGACGCGATCTGGAATTTTATCTTTACGAAATGTTCGATGTGGAATCCCTCCAAGACCGCGAGCGGTATCAAGATCACAATCGGGAGTCCTTTGACGCTGCTTTGGATATTTCTGAAAAAATTGCCGAAGATTATTTCCTGCCGATTCGAAAAACCGTCGACCTGAATCAACCCGACTGGGATGGTGAAAAGGTCATCATGATCCCTGAAATCAAAGCGGCTTACGATGCCGTTGCCGAGGCTGGGCTGATTTGTCCGGATCAGAGTTACGAAATGGGCGGTATGCAACTGCCGCTAGTCGTGGCGTCTTGTGCCATGGGGTATGTGACTGCAGCGGCAAGCACAACCAACGGTTTCCATGCCCTTACTGCCGCGAATGCCAACCTCCTCGAGACCCACGCATCCCAGGAGCAGATTGATACCTGGGTGCCTAGGCTGCGCACGGGGGAGTTTGCGGGCACCATGGCCCTGTCAGAGCCTCAGGCAGGCTCAAGCCTTGCCGATATGCGCACTAAGGCGGTGGCCCAGGACGATGGCACCTACCGAATATTTGGTAACAAGATTTGGATCTCAGGCGGGGACCACGAGCTTTCCAGCAATATTGTGCATGCCGTGTTGGCGCGAATTGAAGGAGCGCCGCCGGGGGTAAAGGGCATTTCCATGTTTATTTGCCCTAAATTTCTCCTCAATGAGGACGGTTCTGTGGGGGCGCGCAACGACGTCCAGCTAGCCGGCTTATTCCACAAAATGGGTGGTCGGGGTCAAACCTCAACGGCACTGAATTTTGGCGAGGGAGAGGGCGCTGTGGCGTATTTGGTCGGCGAGCCACATCAAGGCCTGCGCTATATGTTTCACATGATGAACGAAGCCCGAGTGATGGTGGGGAGCAGTGGTGCAACTCTCGCAATGGCGGGTTACCAGTACAGTCTCGACTACGCAAAAGAGCGCCCACAAGGTCGCAAACCTTCCTCGAAAGACCCGCTGGCAGATCCGGTCATGCTGATAGAGCACGCCGACGTGAGGCGAATGTTGCTTGCTCAAAAAGCGTATGCGGAGGGAGCATGGAGCTTGTGCTTATTCGCTTCGCAATTGGTTGATGACTGGAAGACGCATCCTGATGATGTTGGACGGGCGGGGGCCTTTGAGTTGCTGGATTTCCTGACGCCCATTGTGAAAACCTGGCCGTCAGAATACGGGCCCAAGGCCAACGACCTCGCCATTCAGGTTTTGGGCGGAGCCGGGTACACCAATGAGCATCCAGTGGAGTTGATGTACCGCGATAATCGCCTAAACCCAATCCATGAAGGTACTACGGGCATTCAATCCCTTGATCTCTTGGGTAGAAAAGTGCCGCAAAACGGACTGGCGGGGTATCAGGCGTGTTTAAGCGCTATTGAATCGACTTTGGAAGCAGCAGAAGGTGTGGCTGATTGTGCGCCTATGGTCATCGCTCTGCAGACTGCCTTGGGTCATCTCAAGAGCACGACGGAGGTTCTGTTAGGTAGCATGCTGGAGCGCGACATTGATCTGGTCATGGCAAACTCCGCGAAATACCTTGAGTTCTTTGGGCACGTGGTGGTGGGTTGGATGTGGCTGCGTCAAGGTCTGATTGCAGCGCAGGCATTGACGGCTGAATGTCACTCAGATGACACCGATTTCTATCGAGGCAAGCTCCAGAGCATGCTGTACTTCGCCCGCTGGGAGCTGCCACAAACCAAGGTTTGGGCAGA
>ERZ1046568.1742-NODE-1742-length-15074-cov-6.217125_pt1 | contig 15074 bp, 18 predicted proteins | sample MGYA00383092_ERZ1046568 | MGnify/ENA primary metagenome ERZ1046568 (study PRJEB29581, sample SAMEA5548362) | metagenome | biome: marine; feature: coastal; material: water | depth 1 m | study: Short-term variability in the microbial, nano- and picoplankton... | reverse complement strand
CAAGCGCACGGAATTAATTGATTTTTAAATGAGAGGACCACCGACTAATAATAAAAAAAAAAAAAAAAAAAAAAAAAAAAAAAAAAAATTTTTTTATTCTATCTCGTGATTGTTTCATTAATAAACACACCCAACAATTACAACTAAATAGTATGTGTTTTTTTTTTATAAATTTATATTAAAATTTGATTTGTTTTTTAGGAAATTTAAAGTATATAATATAATAAATCGCAAAATATAATAAATTTACGATAACTGTAAAAAGTGATTCTTTAATGGTTACATATACTATGATTTCTAATATTATTATTATTATAATTAAAGTTGTATGTTTAAAATATGTTGCTAATACATAACCGAATATACACGAAATAATATCACATAAACTATTATAAAAATTATCTCCTGTATATCCAACATTATCTATTTTATCAAATATTTTTATACCAAAATTTGAATTTTCAAATATTTCAAAACATATTTCAAATGATAATACAAAAAATAACTTATTAATTTTTAATAAATCAGCAACATAATACAATATAATTCCATGTTCTATATGTGTTAATGACCACATATCTAGGGGTGTTTTTGTTTTAGGTTCTAGTTGTTTATTCATAAATACGCATGAATAAATTATTAATAACACAAAAATTGTTACATATTTGGATTTGTTTTTATTATACACTTTTACTATATTTTTCATTTTGTATATTATATATATATATTTATATTTATAAATTTGTGTTTTTAGGTTTTTAATTATATAATATATAACATATAACTATAATTAATTCATGTGTATAATCATACAAATATGTGCTATTAATAATAAAAACGCATAAAATTGAAATTTATTACTTTATAGTTCTAGTTTAAATAATCACTACAAATTCCATTAAGATGACAACACAATCATCTAACGATGAATTATTAAAACCTAAAATATGCGATTACATACAACTAATCGCAAACTTAGAAAAAGATGTGAAAATTTTAGAGGGAAAAATTAGAACATTAGTAAAATATATAAAAGACCTTATTACTACTATTAAAGATAAAAACAAAAAAATAATAGAGCAAGAAAGAATTATAAATGGATACAGGAGTGCGAATGCTGCTCTTGCGAGACTACTTGAAGATACTGTCAAGGTGTTAGAGTAAATAAATAATAAATAATAAATTTTTATATATATTTAAACGACGATTTTAATCATCATTACCCTTTTTTATTTAGTTGTTATAAATAACAACATATAGAAATACATTTTTTACGATAATTAATCTAAAAATAAAAAATTGAATTAATAAAATTTATATATACTTTATAAATAAAATAAATATGTCAGAAGAAAAACAACCAACCATATGGTGTATACACGAAGATTGTACGGAGGAAAGAAATCCTCTTAGTTCTAAAGAAGAACTAGATATTCATATTGAAACACATCATAATGAAAGTGGAAGTGGAAGTGAAAGCGAATTAGTTCTGATATCTGAACCAATTCTTGAAAGTGAAACTACATCTATAAAGAAGAAGAAAAGGAAGAAAAAGAAGAACAGAAAGAAGAACAACAAATCTAAACAACATGTTGAAACAATTGTTGAAAAACAAGAAGAACTAAAAGAAGAAGAATCACAAGAAGAAAAAATAGAAATAAAACAAATGATTAATAAAGCAGCTAAAAAACTAACTAAAGACATTTTTAATAAATTAGAAGAAGATGATAAGGAAATTGCGATAAGATGGTTAAAAGAACCAAATATGGTCAAATGTTATGTTTTATATGATAATAATATCATTAAATCAATTGCTTTATTATCTAAAATGAATTCTGATCCTCTTAAAGAACATTCTATGCCATATATATTAGATTATATTTATACTCTACCTGAATATAGAAACAAAAAATATGCACATAAATTATTATTACATATTAAAAAATATAATAATGTAACCGTGTTTTGTTTAAATGAAATATCAGGAATGTTATTTTTGAATGCTGGTTATATATTAAAAGATATTGGAAATGATATTCCAACATTTAGATATCCATAATAAGTAGATATATTCATTATATTACTTATTAAACTTTATAAATTTGACTAAAAGAACTATTTATTTAAATTAAATTTTTTATTGTTAATATTGGTATTATTCTTCAAATTAATATACAATAAAATGATTAAAATTGATTTTTTTGTGACTAATATTAAAATTATCAATCTACTACTATGTCAATTTATTTAAATAAATACAATTTCTACATTAATCCAAAAACAAACGAATTTTGGAGTGAACATTTGAAAGAATGGATACCAATTAAATATTGTCTATATGACCAGAAATACCCTACTCGGAATGAGGGTCGTCTTACTAGAACTTTTGTAGTAAATTATTATTTAGATGGATCTACAAAAATTGGATTTTCATTTACGAATAAAAGAAGTGATATTACTCTTCGTTCAACAGATGTATGATAATAGAGTTTGTTTTAAATAAAAAAATAATAACTACTAACAAATGTAATTATAATTAATAAACAGTTTTTTTTAAGATAAATTATTTTTTTTTGAGAAAAATTGAAATTTATTATCTTTAATGGTATAAGTAATAAGATACATTAAAATGACTGGTTTGCCTAATTCGGAAGTTAAGACACTAATCGATGAGTATGATGCGTTTGATTATGAAGGCACGTGTTGGAATCTTGATTTTAATAACTGTAAAATTACTTGTGTATGTTCTGGATGTTATGGTCAGGCATTATATGATGCTACCTCGCCAGAATATAGTCCTTATGATTATCATCCTTATTACGACGATGAAGATATGAAGACCGATCGTGTAGCGCGTCATTACTGTGAATCGTGTATTAACGATGGTAAGGGAATGATGGCAGAAGATTTTGAGACTCCTGAGTTTGAGCGTGCAGCAATTACATTACAGCTTATTTGGCGTGATCAACAGTATTATCTAGTAGATTTTTGTGACACAACTTCATGCGATTGTTGTGATTCTACAGATGCGTATTTCATTATACAGCGGGGTGAGGGTGATGGTGAAATTTACAATGTATGTGATCATTGTTACGACGATGAAGAAAAGTTATTCAAGGGACAGGTAGTATTTGATTATGAGTCATTTCCGAACTAATATAAAAAATATATAAAAAAACAAAAAAAAATAGATTAGATTTTTTTTTTATATCCTATAATTGTTCCATTAACAAAAACACCCGAACATACAACCAAAATGGTGTATAAATACTATATACAATATATGATATTATTTTTTTTTTATTTGGGAGGGATATTTGATGATTATTTGTAAATATATTTCCAATAAGTAATTGATTTAAAGGGTTTTATTTAATAAATATTAAATACTTTTAATAAAGTTAATACTTCTAAAACATTCAATTATAATTTAATAAGATGCATTGGATATATATATTAAAATGCGAAGATGATAATTATTATATTGGAGAAACAACGCGATTATTTAGGAGATTATGGGAACATTATAGAGGAGAAGGAGGTGTTAATACTTGTATAAATAAACCAGAATGTGTAGTTGGAATATATAACGCACATAATATTTATAATTTTTTAACTTATAATAAATATATTTATGAGTTAACATATGAATGTAATGATGATGATTTAAAACATATTAATTATTATTTGAAAAAGTTTGATAAAGGAAATAATAATGGAGAGGAAGATAACGATTTTGATAATCTAGAGGTTGAAAATTATATTGTTGAAAATATGATGATACATAATAAATATAATAAAGATAATATTAAGGGTGGTAAATATGTTAGAGAAGACGTTGATTATAAGTTTCCAGATGATGAATTAATAAAGGATTTACCAGTTTGTTATTGTAATTTACCTTGTGATATTAAAAAAAATGATGAAACTAATCACTTGTTTTTTAGATGTTGTAAGAAGAATTTTTGGTCTGATTTAAAAGATAAATTTGATATTTATGACACCCCTTGTAAATATTATAAAGAATATACAAAAGATAGAGTATTTAGAATAAAAAATAATAAACGATTTCAAGAAAGAAAACAAAAATTAAAGGAATTATTTAAAGCATCTTCTTGGTTAAAAGACGTCGATATTTATTATTCATATAATTATCCACAAAGATGTATAGGAGGTTGTTATTCAACTAGTGAATCTAATAAATTATCATATATGGGCAAAAAACGAAACATATGCTATGATTGCTTTATTAAAAAAAACGAAACCCTTTCTAATAAATACTCCTCAAAAAAAGTCTATACTTTCTAATGGGGAGATACTAGATATAAAAATAAAAAATTGAAATATTTTTAAAGTTTTAAGTAATTTTATAATAAATAATAATAATGAGTGATAATGTAAAAAAATTTCATAAAGAACGTGATGAATATATATCATGTATATTAACTTTTTTGAGTGTAAGTTGTTTTATAAACTTACTTAAAAAACAAAAAAAGGAAAATATAGCAAAAGAAGTATTTCATATTGTGATAGACTTAGACATATCATCAGAAGATTTAATTAATTATAAAAAATTAATAATTAAAATTAATAAAGAAAAAAGGAATAGTTTTATTTTTGAAGATGGTGATTTATTTAAAAAAATGAGTGAAGTTTATAAAGACTCTAAATTTGTAGATTTCTGTAAGAAAATATCAGAGTTAACTCCAAACGGATTATCTAAATCTCCGAATGCAGGTTGTGGTAAATGGGAATTATTAGTATTAATATTACAACCAAATTGTTTAAAAGAAAAAAATAAGGGAGTTGATTTAACAATTTATGATGAAGATATTGATATAAAAGGAAATGAAATTAGATTATATCATCCTCATTTAACTGGAAAACAATATAAAAAAGGAACAGATAAAATATTTGAAGATACAAAAATAGAACCAAATAAAATAAATAATGATAAAAATGGAAATAAAGCATATGAAATTGAAAAAAAATGTCATGAACTCCATTATAGAGAAGAGTTTTCAAAATTAAACAAAAATAAAAAATATGATTTGATTAAAAAATATTTTAAATTATTAGATATAGAAGATATAACAGATAATATGATTAAACCTATTTTTGAAAATAATAGTTATAATATAATCAAATTAGTAGAAATAATATTAAAAGATTTTATTAAAAAAAATAAACTTAAATGGATTATATATGGAAATGGTTCTAAAGTTAAAACACTTAAATCAGTGGAGGATTTAAAAAAGTTTAAGATTAAAAAAGATTATTTCCGTATAAAACAGGATATTAAAATAGGGTGGTATATTGAATAATTAAATTTCTATAACACTATTACATATTTGTTTATGTCCTATTTTGAATCTACCTGAATACATATAATTTGATTTAAATGTATCACTATTTAAATAATTATTTACTTTTTTTAACTTTTCAGATGTGATTTGTTTATCATTTTTAGGTAATAACATTATTAATCCACCTCCAAAATATCTTACTTTATCAATAAAAGATACTTCTTTATTTCTTGTAATAGTTGATATATATATACAAGATTTTCCTTCTTTTTTTTTCATTACAGTATGATTTCTAAGAGCGCCCCATTCATACCAATTATTGTCATTAAATTTTTTAATTTTTCTTTCTTTTAATTTTTCTTTATTTGCTTCTATATATTTATTTAATTCTTCATTATCAGTAGGATAATGTGTTCCATTATTAAGAGAACGTAATTCTATACATATATAATTATCAATACAATTCTTTTTATTTAATACTTCTATATTTTTAAATTCTTTTTTTTGTAAAGGTGGTGGATTTTTATCTATTATTTTAAAAAATTCTTCTTTACCAGATACTAACCCTACATATACATCAAAGTAATCTTTAATATATTTTATTTGTTTTGTTGTATCAGGTGCTGTATCTACAAATGTTAAAATACCATTACTATTATTAATATATTTTTCTTTATCATTTACCATTATTTTATTTGATAAAGTATTATCTTTGCAATATCTAAAAATAATTACATCTATACTAGCATATTTAAATAAATTTTCATCATTGGGATGATATATATGTGTAAATGTTCCTTCATTCATCATATTAATAATAAGTTTAGATGAACTTGTTAATTTTATAAAATCACTAGGGACAATAAAAATTAATTCCCCTTTATCTTCTAGTAATTTAAAACATTTTTCAATAAATTTTATATATGTATTTTCACAAGAAGATGTTTTACTTGATTTATTTTTAATATAAGGTGGATTACCAACAATTGTTTTATATTTTTTTGTAATATCTTTTTCTAAAAAATCTCCATATATTACATATTTTTCCTCTATGCCATTTAATAGTGATATTGTTGTATCTATTTCATACATATCAAATTTAATATCATTTTTATTTTTTAATATATAATTTACAATATCACCTTGCCCAATAGAAGGTTCTAATATATTAGTTGGATTATTTAATATAAAAGATATTAATTTTTCTAATAAATTTATATTTGTAGTAAAATATTGTCCTTTACTATGAATATTTTTAATTTTTAATTCTAATTCTGTTTTATTTTTTTTTTTTTGTTGATGTAATGTTGTCATTATTAAATAAATATTAAATTATATAATATATATAAGATTATAATATTTTAAATCAATTTTATAAATTATAAAATAACTAAATCCCTCTTTAATTAAACCCCAGCAACTCTTCTGTTATTACTAGCATTAAGTTGTTCTTGTTCTTTCTTTAGTTTTAGGATAGTGTTGTCTACGTCTTTTTTGATATCATTACTATAAGATAATAAGAAGGATTCTATTTCTTCAAAGAATTTAGTTTCTAATTCACCATTATTATAAGAATTAAATAATTCAGTTAATATTTTTTTTTTATTTTTAACAAATTGTTTTTGATATTTATTAAACCATTCTTCTAAATGAGACATTATATTACCACACATTTTATCTTTTACTTTCTTATTTTTTCTATATATTGGTCTTTTACCATTAAATATTGTTATAAACTTACGGTCACTTTTATTTGCAAAATAAACATTTCTATTCTGAGGAATATCGTGATGTATCTTTTTAAGTGCAGCTGGCATACATAGATACATCTTATTTAATATTTTTAATTTTTCTGCTTTTGTAATTGAACTAACATCTTCTTTACCAAATGGATTAATAGTTATACTTATATTATTATTTATAGTATTATTAGAATTATTATTATTTGAATTACTAATATTTAAATTATTTGTTGTATTATGACTATTATTTAGATTATTTGTTACAATATTGTTAGTTTTTGCTATTATATTATCTCTATCTTTTTTATTCATTTTCTTACATCTTAAATTATTTTTATGTCTGTAAAGACTGCATTTTTGAGCGAAAACTTTGTTACAATATTCGCATTTTATAATGGTATTATTTTCGGCACTGTTCGGCACTATTTCGGCACTATGATGCCGGGTATTCCTTGGATTATTTTCAACTTCAACCACTTTACAAGGGTATTTGCGTTCCATATGTTTTTGTAGATAATCTTTTCTTTTAAATATTTTGTGACATATATTACATTTAAATTCAACCATTTTGTTTATATTATATACTTAGATTTTAATTTCTAAATTAATTCTATAAATATCTATAAATATCTATAAATAGTAAATATAAGTTATTCCTTTAAGTTAATATTATATATAAATTGTATTAAGTTCTATAAATATCTATAAATATCTATAAATATCTATAAAATCTAAATTATTTTCTATTATAAAACTATTAAATCAAGTGTATTTCTTCAAATCCCTATAAATTTCTTGCCAAAATGTTTTTTTTGAGAGAGAAAAAATGTGTTTTTTTATTTTTTTTTATGCGAGAAGACATTCAGAATTTTAAAAATAAAACTCAAAAAAAAAATCACAAAAATGAAAAAAATGAATATTTTTAAAAATTAAAAAATCAAAACATATTAGAAAAACATTATTATCGTATGTAATTTCTAGAAATATTTTTTGTGAAAAAAAACCAAAAAAAAAGTAAAATCCAAAATAAATAAATTTCAAAAAATGAAAGATAAATAAACCTACTAATTATTCCCAGGGGGGTTTGGGGGGAGGGGGACACATTTTCAATAAAAAAAACTAATCTAACTATTTTAATTTTTTTGTATTTTTAAATTATTTTTTGTTTTTTTTTTTGGTTATTTTTGTCTATGCTGAATCATTCATGCTTAACAAAAGTCATTATCAACAACCACATTTCAGACGGCATGTTTTCAAGACGTTCAGCAACATGCATCACTGTCCATACCATCTGTTTGCGAGACTTGTTCAGCACACGCTCATCACCCGCATCACTTTGTGGGTCAGACCAGTCCAACCAGAGTTGAGCGGCGGTCCACGTTGTAGCATCTGGAGCGGCTCGCATCGCACGTGGAACCTCTGCAATGGTTGAGAACCTTTCAAACCGTCTATCGAATCGTTTCACAAACGAATCAGGAGCCCAAATTTGAATACTTTCTTTGTAGCAAACAAGGCAGTTTATGTGTAGGGATGCATTTGGTGTAGAAGAATCTGGTTTGATCAGCACATATTTCAAAGACTTGCAGTAATCGAAAACACACTGTCTTATTTTGGTTTTTGCAGAAATCGTTATAGTAGTCAACGAGTCGCATTCTTGGAAAGCCCATTCTTCGACGGTGGTGACCGATTCTGAAATGTTGATGCTTTCCAACGAGCGGCATCTAAGGAAAGCATTCTGTCCAATGCTGGTGACACTACCTGGAATGGTGACATTCACCAACGACACACATTCTCGGAAAGCACCCGAACCAATGCTGATGACGCCGTCTGGAATTGTGACAGTCACCAATGAACTGCATCCCGAGAAAGCCTGCCATCCAATTTTGGTGACAGTCTTTGGAATTCTTACAGTCACCAACGAACGGCATCCAGCGAAAGCACGATTACCAATTTCGGTGAGATCCCCTAGATGTATGACGGTCAACAACGAACTTAATCCATAGAAAGCTTCCCATCCAAGTCTGACGACCGAGTTTGAGGTGGTCACAGATTTCACATCTCCCTTGGGCACTCCCGATGTATCCCATATAGTCATTCTATTTTCATCAAATGGTTCCGGATTTGCCACAATAGATACACCTGTAATAGTGACGTTATCATTTTCATCGATTGTAATATCAGTCATATTTTTCTTATATCATTAATAAATATAAATAATTCAATTTTTATCGTTCTTGTTTAAAAATCCTTAATAATCGTCAATTTTGTCCGTTTTTCAATAAAAAAAAACGTGTTTTTTTTTTGAAACAGAGATTATTAATAATCTCATTGCTTCATTTTTTAAATTTTTTTCCTATCTAAATCCACTATGCTTCACAAAAGTCAAGATCAGCATCCACATCTCTGACGGAAGCACATCTGCAAAGTATGGTGAGGTGGAGGTGGTTTCAAGACGAAGTGCGACGTGCATCACTGTCCACACCATCTGCTGTCGGGATTTGCTCAGCACTCGACCTTGACATGCATCATCTTGGGGGTCAGACCACCAATACCACAGATGGTATTTATGAAATAACCCTATACTTTTAAGTTGTTCATTCCATTCTCTTAGAAGTTTTTCGAGTGTAGGAACAGCAGGATGATTTGTTATTTTATGTTTTTGTATGTGTTCTAGTGTATATTGAACTCTCGGCAACATTGTACCATTACAATGATTACAATAATGACGACTCTTTTCTGGGAACCAACATCTTGTTTGATCCACTATATGAATGAATACAACTTTTCTGCCCACATCTTCTGTTCGATAATGTTTCACTAACATTGTAGAGTAATTTTAATTGTGATTAAAATAAATTTCAATTTTTTCAGTTTTTGTTCATAATAAATAAAAAAAAGTTTAATTAAATTATAGTTTATTAATTTTAAATATATTAAAATCACATTTAACAATATGACCTGTTAAGATAATCAATCATTTCCTTAAAATCCACATCACCAAGTCTAAATTTATCCATCATTTCCTTAATATCCACATCACCAAGTCTAAATTTATCCATCATTTCAGTAAATTCTGGAGGATGTGTAATATGTTCGCACTGTGTTTGTGTTCCCCATTTTGGACTCATATGTAAAGTAGATTCTTTTTGAACTTTATAATCAGAAATTGTCTCTATACCTTCTATCCATCGACCGGCATAAATCAAATTAAAAGTATCAGGTTCATTACCAGTCTTTTCTCCTACTAGTGCTTTAACCTTTTCAATAGTATAATAATCTTCTACATCAAGAACATAATTTTTCCCTTCTAAATCTTTGAAAAAAATCTGCATCTTATAACAGTTGTGAGTTATATTTAAATAACATTTTATATTAAAAATTTCAATTTTTCTTAAAAATATCAAACAATAAATTACATATTACATATTAGAAGGGATCGCACCTAGTTTTTCCAATTGTTTTAATATTTCAGCATAATCTGTTTTATTATATCTATCAATTTCTTCATATTCTCTGCCATTTTCTTTTAATGCGAGTACTACATAATCTTGTTTTTCAGGATAATAAATGCTTATTAAATCACCTTCTTTATCTTTTATAGGTAATTTAAATGATTGAGGGGGTAAATGTCCTCTACTAGGAGTATCTTGTGTTATAAATTTTTGTGAGATAAAATCGCGAAAATTATATTTTTGTTTATGATATATAGCATATTGAGTCATTTTTTCTTTAAACTTACTTTCTTCTTCTTTAGTTAAGTATATCATTTCTCCATCAAAAGACATTGTTTATTTATATTTTGTGTATTTTAATTACAATTTTCACAAAGGAAATTTCAATTTTAATTTCATTTTAATAAATGATTATGTATAACATGTTCATTACAATATTTATCAGACCAACATAAATCAAATCTGGTGTTTTGATTACAACATATAATATTAATATTATCACTCATTAAATTATAGTGGTCTCGTATAGTAGATTTACAACCACAATTCAAATTAAAAACACATCCGTCTATACATACCCTTTTATACGAATATAAATGATTTTCCCACCCAGAATCACAATATTGACTCAATGGTAATTTTATTAGTTTATTACTATCATTATGAATGGTCTTACAATCACGACACGTTCTTAATTGTTTAAATATAAAATTACCAATAGTAAACATCGCACATTCATATTCATATTTATAAATATTCCAAATGTAATTTTTAAGTTCCATAGGTAATCTACACTCATCATCAACCATATTATTTAAGATATCAAAATATTCAGAGAAATATTTATATTGTAAAGTCATATTTGTTCCTAAATATCACTTTTATTTAATAATTAAAAACATAAAATAAAAATAATAATCAATTTTATATATTTTCTAAAAGTTTATTTAATATAGTAGTATTATTATTATTAGACTTTTCCTCTTTAATTCTTTTTGATATAATACTTTTAATGGAAACACTATAGTTTAATAGAAAAGTATCTATATTTTCATAAAGGTTTTGTATATATGTTTTATTTTTATTTTTATATTTATTAAAACAACTCATTAATTGTGTTTTTTTGTTTTCTTCAATTTTATCATTATATTTATTAAACCATTCTTTGAGTAGTTTCATAGTATATTTAATGAGTTTTTTTTTGAAATCTTCAGTTTTAAGATATATACATATTTTTCCATTAAATACTTTTATATGTTTAGTATTACGGCGGTTAGGGATAAAAAAATTACGATGTTGAATAATATCATAATGTGTTTTTGTTAAAAAAAAAGATATATTTTGTGTTGATTTATTTAGTATTTCTAATATATCAACATCTTTTAAAAAAACGTGATAATCTTCTTTACCAAATGGGAGTATGTGTTTATGAATTAAAAGTTTGTTTGAATAATTTATGTGGTTTATTTTTTTGTTTTTATTTTCTTTTAGAATTTTTTTTTTTATGACATTTGGAATTTTTTTACATCGCAATTGTGTTATATGACGAGAAATGCTGCTTTTATATGTAAATGATTTATCGCAATATTTACATATTAGTGATGTATATTCTTTATTAATTCCATTAGTTATGGGTTTAACACATTTTTTCTTTTTTTCAAGATGTCTACTTAAATGCCATCTAGTTTTAAATTCTTTATTACATATATGACAATTAAATGACATATTTTATTATAATTATATGAAATCTATTTATATTTAATTAAATGTAATTATATTAAATTAATTATAGTTTTAAACAAAAAAAAACAGTTTTGTGACACTAACGGTCATTTTTTTATTTTTGTAAGTTTTTTTTTCTTTTTTATTTTTGTAAGTTTTTTTTTCTTTTTTATTTTTGTAAGTTTTTTTTTCTTTTTTATTTTTGTAAGTTTTTTTTTATTATGTCGCCCTCTTCACCTCAAATTTCCTTTCAAGAAGAGTGTGATCCTTTTTACCAGTCACAAAATCAACTGTTTTAACATCTTCAAAAGTCACAAATGCGTAACCCTTTGATTTCTTGGAACCTTTGTGAGTATGGACAAAGGAAGAAGAAACTGTGCCAAATTGTTTGAAATACTCGGCGAGTGAGTCTTTCGTAACATCAAAGTGCAGACCTCCAACGAAAACAGTCTTGTCCTTTGTATCTTCACGTGAACTGGATACTTTTTCACCATGTGCTGACGCGGGACCTCCAGATTCCTTCACTTCTCTTTTCACCTTGGTCTTGAAAGGTTTCTTTTGAGGTTGGGGAACCCCACTCTCAGTGGAGAGTCTTTTGATGACTTCTGCTACGATATCAATATCGCAACAAATCGTCACCGGTTTCCCTTCAATCGTTATTGTGATTTTTTGCGACATGTTTATTCGTTTATTGTATTATATTTAATTTTAAATTTAAAAATTCAATTTTTTATAAAAAATAGAAATTAATGACATTAAAACTCCATTTTTGTAATATAAAATTGAAAAGAAATATACAATTAATATATACAAACAAAAACCATATAATAATGTCAACGCTAGATAAATGTCCTTATTGTAATTCTAAACAATCCTTTACTTTTATAGATGGTTTTTCACCGAATCGTTCATATAAAACGAGAAAATCATTGAATAAAAAAACAGATGTTAATTTATTTATTAAACATTATCTTGTTATAACACCTATTTATCAATTAATGAACCAATCTCCCACAAAATGGTTGGATTATAATAGTGAAAATAAAGTCATTTATCCTTTATATAAATTATATACAAATGATAATGAAACTATATATATAGATTATCATTTACGACAACTTATAATTTGGGATGAGGTTACCTCATCTAGTGTTATAGAACACAGAGATGGTGAATGCGTTTATTTCTCTAGTGATAATGTTTTATTTAATGACCTTTTAAATTATTATTATACTATAAATACAACAACTACTATACTAGAATGGGTTTATCAGGCAATGTTTAGACTGTCAGATAAATATAATTTTATATATGAAAATACAATGAATACATTTATAATTGATATAATTATATTAACAATTATAAAAAACAAAGATAATAATATAGGAACAAAAAAAAATATTTATTATATAATTTTAGCGTCTATTTATAATTGTTATTCCTTTTATAAAAATGAAGGTGAATTAGATACATCATATTTAATGTCTTTAACAGATGATTATGAACCGAACGAAGATAAATTATTACATATTTCTGGTATTCAAGAAGAATATATCGAAGAATATTTTGAATATTTGAAATAATAACAATATTTAACCAATATATAACAACATCCTATTTAAATACCACACACAATTACTATAATTATTTTATTATAATTATTTTACGTGTTTATTAAATTATATTTTTTTCTATTTTTTATATAAAATTGATTTTTAAATATAATAATTCAATATTAAAAACATAAAATTATGCCCTATAATTCTCCAAAAAAATTTAAATATGTGGTTCAAGCATTTTCTTTACTTAGCAGTAGTTTTGAAATTTCAGAAGATGAAAAAATGAAAGAATTAAATAAAATTATAGACAAAATACCATTAAATAGAAAAATACAGTCATCCGGTTCAACACTTTTAAATAGTTCTATTCACAATGAATACTATAAAATATCAGAAATATTATTGGATAATGGAGCAGACGTTTCTTTAAAAAATGATAGTCATCACTTTAAACCAATAATACATAATCTAAATAAATTAAATATACCTTTAACATCTTTATTATTAAAACATAGTGAAACACCAATAGATGATTTATTCGAAATAATAAATCACAGTTTTAAACATAGGTATTCTAAAATGTGTATTTATGCTATAAATAAATTATATCTATTAAAAAAAAAAGATATTAAATATATTTTAAATATTAATTTTGAACCAAAATTGAACACTCCTCCTAAAATATATAAACAAATAATTAATTATCCGGTTTTATGTTTGGAATTTAATGCGTCATTTTACAAATATTACCCTAAAGATACTAAAGATAAGATTGTATTTATAATTTGGCTTTTTACAAAAACAAATGTTGTTTTACCATTAGAATTGGTATTTTTAATATTAAAAAAAATAATTTTAGTTATGTTATAATATATAAATATACTATTAATTTGTATTTAATTTACCATAAAAAAAAGTTTTTTTTGTTTTTTTGTTTTTTTGTTTTTTTTTAAATTATGTTTTTTTGTAAAGTACTATTATTTAAATGGTCTATAAAATCCACTTAACATCCTCTATACATTATCTCTTATTAAAGAAATTATGTTAATATTAAGTTAATTAAAATTTAAATTCACAGTGTGGGTACTGTGCTTTAACCGATGCTTTCACTTCATCCGTCAGGTTCTCAGACCAACCAAAGTCGGCGTCCGTGATTCCAGGGCACTTGTCTGCCAACGCAACCACTGCTGCATCCGTCAGGTCCTCACAGCCACTAAAGTCGGCGTGCGTGATTCCAGGGCACTTGTCTGCCAACGCAATCACTGCTGCATCCGTAAGGTTCCTGCAGACACG
>ERZ1046568.1739-NODE-1739-length-15100-cov-5.371286_pt1 | contig 15100 bp, 14 predicted proteins | sample MGYA00383092_ERZ1046568 | MGnify/ENA primary metagenome ERZ1046568 (study PRJEB29581, sample SAMEA5548362) | metagenome | biome: marine; feature: coastal; material: water | depth 1 m | study: Short-term variability in the microbial, nano- and picoplankton... | reverse complement strand
TGGTCTTCAAGAATTGATCTGAAAGTTACTCATAGCCCAATGGATAATCTTGATGTATATATGGTTGTTAAGAACTTAGGAAATCTGTTAAACAGTGAGTGGGGTGCTTATAAAAGAACAGCATCCGCTAATAGTGTAGCAACATCTTCATGGGATGCTAATGGCGCAGTTACCTATTCTGATGCAACCACACCTAATATCAATCAGGTTATTGGATCAGCTTCTATATGGAATATTAAACTCGGTTTTAAATATTCATATTAATCAGAGGTTATTTTATAAGGGCAGTTATTACTGCCCTTTTTTTTGTTAGAATTATTCAATGGAATCAATACCTAGAATATCATTCAACGATTTAAAAGATAATAATGCGTTGGCTATCTCTAATCTATCAGATGCCCTCAACGAACATGGATTTTTTTCAATTTATGATCATCCAGTAAATAAAGATCTTATTAAAAAATGTTATGTTAAATCTAAAGATTTTTTTGCTCTTTCTGAGGATAAAAAGTGTTCATATGCCTTTCCAAATATAGCAGGAGCAAGGGGCTACACCCCATTTGGAAAAGAAACTGCACTTGGTGAGGACGTTCCAGATCTAAAAGAATTTTGGCATCATGGGCCTGTTATAGATTCTTCCTATGACTCAAGAATTCCTGCAAATATAATCATAAATGAAATTGAGAAATTTAATCTAATATTTGATGATCTATTTAATGCTCTAAATAGCTTGGGTGTTGATTTATTATCATGCATCGCGCCAATAATTGGACTGGACAAAAATTATTTTGATTCTTGGGTAAATAATGGTAATTCATTATTGCGCATGATTCACTATCCACCCTCAAATAATTCAAATATTTATCGGGCTAGGGAACATTGTGATATAAATTTGATTACACTTTTAATTGGCGCTGAAGAGAAAGGCTTGGAAATAAAAGATAAGAATAATACATGGATAGAAATAGAGGCTGATCAAGATGATATTGTTTGTAACATTGGTGACATGATGCAATTAATTACAGACGGTAAACTTAAAAGTACACCTCATAGAGTTATTAAATATCTTACAGATATTCCTAAGTCCAGATACAGTATTCCTTTCTTTTTACATCCTTCACCAGGTACTTTGCTAAAATCTATATACAATCATAAAGATAAGGGTCTACTAGCTCATGATTTTCTTGATGAAAGGTTAAAAGCTATTAAGCTATACTAGTCTCATGAATTACTTAAATTTTTTTCATATTATATTTGGGTTTGTTGGCCTAATTGTTTTAGCGTTTCCCTTTTCTGTTAATTATAAAAATATAAAGTATAAATATATTTTATACGGCATAGTCTCACAACTACTATTAGCTGCAATATTGCTTAAGGTTCCATTTGTAATTAGTTTTTTTGAGCTTCTTGGTAACGGAGTAACTGTCCTTCAGAATGCCACAATTGAAGGTGCAAGTTTTGTTTTTGGTTATCCACCCTCCGATACTTCCTATGTTTACAGATCATTATTAGAAACATTTGCATTTGGAGTATTGCCTTATATTATTGTTATGTCATGTATATCTGCGATATTGTGGTATTGGGGAGTCCTTCCTTTTATTGTTAAGATTATTTCTCGAGCTTGTCAAAAACTCTTTAATATAGGTGGTCCTGTTGGTCTTGGAGCAGCAGCTAATGTCTTTATTGGTCAAGTAGAAGCACCATTACTAATCAAACCATTCGTTAATAAATTATCTAATAAAGAATTGCTAATTTTGATGACAGCTGGAATGGCAACTGTAGCTGGTTCTGTGATGGTAGCATTAATAACTATCTTAGAAGCCCAGTTTCCAAATGAAAACTTAATTCAACATTTTTTAACAGCATCAATACTTTCAATCCCTGCAGCAATCATGTATGCCAATATTATGATTCCTTCTGATGCAACTACTGATTCTGATAATACAAACACTGATAAAGTTTATAAAAGTACAATGGATGCTATAACAAGTGGTACTGCCCAAGGTACTGGTATTGCAGTGAGTGTTGGTACTATTTTAATAGCTGTGATTGCGTTAGTTTATATAGCAAATTCATTGCTAGGTTTTATTGGAGGCTTTTTTGGTATAGGTCTTTCAATAGAGACGTTGCTTGGTTATATATTTGCACCAATTACATGGCTGATGGGAATACCTTGGAATGAGGCTGTTATAGCAGGTGAATTGCTCGGAATTAAAACTACATTAAATGAATTTGTGGCCTATCCGGCTTTAGCAAGTCTTGAAGAAGGTCTCTTATCTGATAGATCTAAGCTTATTACATTTTATAGTTTATGTGGCTTTGCTAATTTTTCATCTGTTGGTATTTTGATATCAGGTATAGGTGCTATGGCTCCAGAAAGGAAAGATGACTTAATAAATGTTTCTTTTAAAGCTTTAGTTGCAGCCACACTAGCATCGTGTATGACGGGTTTGGTAGTTGGATGTTTTATTTAATTATTTATTACAATAAATAAATTCAAGTAAGATGCAAAAAACAACCATAAAACATATGGTATAAAAAGTATTGCAGACAGTTTATCTAGTCTATAAAAATCAATACTTAACTTGATATTAAGCCCTATTAGAAACCAAATATTCAAAAGAGCCAATATCGGCATATGAAATGCAAAGAATATCCAAGACCATATAGCATTAAAAAATAATTGAAATAAAAATAAGTTCCTTGTATGTGTAAAGGTTCTATATGCTGATACAGACATTAGAAAGTATAAAAAAGGCCAAACTATACCAAATATAAATCCGGGTGGGTTAAGAGGAGATTTATTAAGATTTTGATACCATACATCGTTGCTAGTGTCAGCAGACGACATTCCACCCAAAACCAATGCAAGGAGTACAAAAAAGAAAATTGAGGCTTTATTATTGATCAACAATAGTTATCTTTTTCTAAAAAAACGAGTGAAGGTGTTTGTTAAATCTTTTAAAAAAGTTGAACCTTTTGGTCTAGCTTCTATAAAAATATAAAATCCTACAAAAATTGCACTAAATATAAAAACCCAAACTGCATCATATTCACCCATACAATTATTATAATAGTTTTATATTTTTATATGTTGCTAAATTTAAACTTTTTCTACAATAATTGAACAAATAGAGTACCCAGCTCCAAAAGAGCATATAACTCCTTTATCACCAATACTAATATCATTATTTAAATGAAAAGCAAACATTGACCCAACGGATGCTAAATTTCCAAATTGTTCAATTGGCATAGGTGTAATGCTTGGATCAAATTCATCCTTATCAAGGATCTTTGAAGCAATGAGTCTTATCATTTTTCCATTAGCCTGATGGAGCCAAAATCTAGATATTTCAGATGGTTCAATATTATTGTGTTTTAATTGATTTGTAATTAGTGCTGCAACTAGAGGGCATACTTCTTTAAAAACGCTTCTACCATTTTGATGAAATAGCAGTTCATTATCATCTTTATTATCAATAGCTGCACGATTCAAATAACCAAAGTTACTTCTAATATTATTAGAGAATTGAGTGTGAAGTTTTCTATCTACTATTCTAAACTTTTTTGATGACTTACTATCTTTTTGAATAATTGTTGCAACGCAACCATCACCAAAAATAAAATGTTTATCTCTATGTGTAAAGTTTACAAAAGGTGTCGATATTTCAGGGTTTATAACAAGTATGGTTTCAGCTAATCCAGAAGCTATATCACTATATGCATTATTTATTGCAAATGTTGTAGATGAACACCCAACAAGCATGTCATATGCATATCCGGTTATATTTAATTCTTTTTGAATTTCTATAGCAACAGCAGGGTAGTTTCTTGGTGCATGTGAGGTTCCTACAATTACAGCATCTATTTCTTCAGAAGAAATATTTGCTTGATTCATAGCATCTTTTGCTGCTTTTATACCTGCATCAGCGTGAATGGATAGTTTATCAGGGTCTTCATTTATGACCTTAGGCATCATTCTATTTATATCAAGAATTCCTTCCTTGTCTATGACATGCCTCGATTTAATACCTGATGCTTTTTCAATGAACTCAACAGAGGATTCAGGCATTGAATCTAGAGAACCATTACTAATAGCTTCTTGATTATCAGCATTAAAGTTCCTTACGAACTCATTATAAGATCTAACCAGTTCTTCATTCGTAATAGAATCTTTTGGGTACCAAATACCAGTTCCTGCAATATGAATATCAGACATAATGTTTAGTTTATAATTATTGTAAGATATTATAAATTATTGATATGAATATAACTAATACAAAATATTATGAGTCAATTTCCTCCAATCCAAGACCTAATGGTTTAATAGTAATCAGTCATGGTATGGCTGAACATATTGGTAGGTACTCTTGGATTACAAAGAAACTAAATCAGGATGGTTTTCATGTGATTGCAAATGATCATCTTGGTCACGGTGAGTATATTAGGCAAGGTCACATTCCGGGTTATTTCAAAAAATTAGATGGCTGGAAGTCTGTAACAGAGGATTTAGCTAATACCATTGATTATGCGAAAACAAAATATCCCAACTTATCGGTATTTGTTCTTGGGCATAGTATGGGTTCTTGGGTTGCTCTTTCTATTCTTAACAATAAATCTGATATTAATGGAATGATCCTTACTGGTTCATCTAAGATACCCAAAGTATTAATCCTATCTCAATTATTAATTATAGAACTAGAGATACTTTTGAAAGGCGATAAGGGGATTAGTTTATTTCTTGATAATATTACCTTTAGAAAATTTAACAATGCTTTTAAACCTAATACATCACCCAATGACTGGTTATCATCAGATATAACTAGTGTGGCTAATTATACCGATGACCCATTATGTGGTTTTAAAGTCACTAATGGTTTATGGAAGGATCTATCTTATGGCTTACTAAGCATATTTAATAAAAATTTTTATTCAAAAAAAAATGAAAATATCCCCATCTTATTAATGACCGGTGAAAATGATCAAGCAACTCAGGGTTCTAAATTAACATTACATTTATATAATTTTTTAAGCTTAATATTTAAGAATGTCAGTTTTAAAGTTATCAAGAACGCAAGACATGAAATTTTTTCTGAATTTAATAAAAATTATTCATACAAGAATTTATTATTATTTATATCAAATAAATGAAATTATTAATCCTTTTTTTATTACTTACTCTTAATGCTTATTCTGCTTCGCATAAAGAAATTAAATTAATATATGAGGACCTTGATAGATCTTATTTACTATATGTTCCTGATAATATTAGTAATAAGGAGGAAACCAATTTAGTTATCGGGCTTCATGGTTATACTGGAACTGCATCAGGTTTTGAATCTCAAACCACTGGTGGTTTTAGTAAATCAGCCGACAATTATGGTTTTATTGCTGTATACCCTCAAGGCCTTCATTTTAATTCAGAACAGAATAATGCCAGCACCTATGTTTCTTCATGGAATGATTTGGCTGCCTCAAAAACAAAAACATCAAGCGGCGAAATCTGTGCTGTCGATGCGTCTATTTACCCTAAGTATCCTAATTGTCAAAATGGAGGAAGATGTTCATGGTCTAGCTGCTCTAATGATCTGGGCTTTATAAAAAGAATTATTGAATTAACAAAAAATAAATATGAAATCAAAGATGTTTATGTTCTTGGTATGAGCAATGGTGGAATGATGGCTCAAGCATTAGCTTGTGAGTACCCATTGCTATTTAAAGGTGTAGTTAATATTGTAGGTATGCAACATAAAGACTTAAGTTGTATACCCAGTGAGCCAGTTAATTTTATAATTTACGGAGGAAGAAAAGATACAATAGTTCCTCCTGCTAGGATTAAGTCTTCTGATGGCTATTTTTATGAACCCATGAACAATACTTATAATAATTGGTCATCGAAGTTTAATTGCAAAACTAATTCTATTATTGATTTTAAATACAATGATCATTTTACAAAGCAAGTTGCTGAAGTTTGTGACAAGGGGGTAAAAATTATCAGCCTTCTAAATTTAGATAGAGGTCATTATTGGCCAGGAATAAAAAAAAGTACTGGATATTGTCACACCGAAGATCAATCTGAAATGAATTATTCTGTTTGCGAGTTTTCAACAACTAATGAATGGGGGAATGAGTTTATTTTAGATTTGATGTTTAATTTATAGCTACAATATAGATGCATCAGTTTGTGTTAAAACTTGTTTTCGTATACTTTTTACATTATAAATATAAATAGATAAATTAAACGTTTGGGGTAAATTTATGTCAATTCAGTTAAAACCACTTTTTCATAAAAAGAAAGATGATCCAGTTAATTCAATAATTAGAGATATCTTTAAAGATAATAATTATGCATTATCAGTATTGGGCACATTATCACTTGGTTTGGGTATATCTCAATCAAACCACTTAGCTGCTGATGATGATGTTGAGGAAATTATTGTTACTGCATCTAAAAAAGAACAAAACATTCAAGACGTAGCTATGAGTGTTCAGGCAATCGGGTCATCAGAACTAGAAAATAAAAATATTAAAAGTTTAGAAGATATTTCAAGTATTTCACCAGCAGTTACTTTTAATAACGTTGGACCTGGTAAATCAAATTTCTATATAAGAGGTGTTTCCGATGGAGCTATCATGAACAGCTATGCCTCTCCAGAATCTACAACAGCTTTGTATCTTGATGAGCAACCACTAACAGCGGCTAGTCTAACCCCAGATTTACATATCTATGATATTGAAAGAGTTGAAGTTCTTATGGGTCCCCAAGGTACATTATATGGGGCAAGTTCAACATCTGGAAACATAAAGATTATTACAAAAAAACCAGATCCTACAGGCTTTGATGCTGGAGCTGACATTGAATACGGTTCTATTACAGACGGGGATATCGATACTTCATTAGAAGCATTTGTAAATTTGCCTTTAGGTTCAAATCTCGCAGCAAGAGTCAGTGCATATAATGTTGAAGATGGAGGATGGATAGATAATAAAGAAGCAACTTATTCATACCAAAATGCCAGGGGTTATACGATTGATAACTTTACAGCTCCATATGATGTTGCTAAAGATGATTATAATGACTCAAAAAAAGAAGGAGCCAGAATAAGACTTGCTACTAATTTTGACAACTTTAATTTAGATCTTTCATTCTTATCGCAGGAATCTTACTATAATGGTTCTTATGAGACTGATGTTCTGTCAGATGATCAAACCTCTCAAATGGATCCACGAACTAATACTCGTTTTTCAAAAGAAAGATATGATGATAAATTTGATCAAATATCAGCTACTATTAGTGGAAATCTTACTGATAATATTGATTTCGTATTAAATACATCTATTTTTGAAAGGGATACTGCTTACACCTATGACTACGCCAGTTATGTTGAGTACTATTATTACGCAGGATATGCCTATTACACATGTAATCTGTATTACTACAACGGCTATTACTATGCAGATTCAACTGATTGTAGAGATCCAAGAATAACTTATGCTCAATCAAATGATATCGAAAGGGAGTCAACTGAAATAAGAATTCAATCCAATAATGACTCAGGCTTTAATTGGGTTTTAGGAGCATTTCAAGAAACTAATGAAAAACTTACTGATGTGGACTATCTTCAGCCAGGTGGATCATACTCAAATGGTCTTAGTGGTACATGGTGGGAAGCGGATTTAGATAGAAAAGGAGAGATCGACGCTATTTTTGGTGAACTTTATTATGATATTACTGATAAAGCTTCTTTAACTCTTGGCTTAAGAAAATATGAACAAACCATGAATTTAATTGCAAGTGATGGCTATTATGGTGATCTGCAATTTGGCCTTTCTCAAGGTAACTTTAACTCAACAGAAAAAGGCACAATACCTAAGATAGCCTTAAAGATAGATATATCTGATGATGTGATGGTTTATGGTTCCTATACTGAGGGGTATAGACCTTCTGGTGTTAACAGACCAAGACCCAATGATAGTGGTATAAGTGTTCCTGAAACTTATGATCCTGACTATTTAGATAACTTGGAGGTAGGAGTTAAGTCCATATTAATGGATGGAAAGCTTACTTTAAATGGAGCTATGTATAAAATGGATTGGAGAGATTATCAAACTTCAACATATAATACTGATATAACAGCAGTTGCTTATACTGAAAATGTTGGTAATGCAGAGATTAATGGATATGAAATAAATGCAAATTATTCTATAAACGATTCATCAAACATTACTTTTTATCTTAATAAAAATGATCCTGTTTTATCAGAAGATTATTTTTATGTAGATGGACAGCTGGCAGCAGATGCAGGTAATAGACTGGCATCCACACCAAAAACTTCATATTACGTATCCTTTAATAAAGATTTAATGATAATGAATAGACCTGCTTATCTCATAGCAGACTACTCTTATACTGGTGAGAGATTTACCTCTTACGAAAATGGAGCAACAAAACTTCCTGATTACGCTATTGCTAATGTGAGAGCTGGTATTGATAGCAGCGACAATGTATCTCTAGAATTTTATATTACCAATTTAACAGATGAGGATGCTTATTTATCTAGATATGATGACTTTTCTGCTGTTGGTGATTCTGGATACTCGGGTTTTGGGGTTAGAAGAACTGGGAGTAAGCCAAAAGTTATTGGCATTAGATTGAGATATAAGTATTAATTATTAGATAAAATCTTTTTGAGAACTATTTGTAATTGAATAGGGTTTTCAAAGTATGGAAAGTGGCCGGTCTCTTTTAAGATATGTATATCTTTATCAATCTTTAAACCTTTGAGCAAAGGATTATTTTCACTGTACCTAGCCAATTTGTCTTTTTCCGAAAAAATATATTTAACATTACTTAATTTTTCAATATCTTTATCCCCCATTCTGAAATTAGTACAAGACCTTAAATCAATTGAACTAATTTCTTTTTGTGTTTGATTGAACAATCTTTTCAATGGGTACAGTTTAATTTCTCTATCTGGATCTGTTTCTACAACTTTAGTACCATATGGAGACTTGATCTGACCTTTACTTCTTCCATAAAAACCTGAACCTTTCACTCCAAAACCTTTACTTTTAATATCTACTTCTGGGAGCTTATATACACCATATTTTGTTAGAAATTCAACCGCTTGATCTAAATTACCTTTAGCATAATCAAGCAACATATCGCCCACAACAAATGGATAACCAGTATTCATACAAATTGTCATTTCATTATTATGTCTTGTCGATAAATGAAGTGCGATAAGACCACCCCAACTATGACCGATAAAAATTATCTGCTCAATTTGTAGTTTCTTTATAAGTTCAATACAAAACAATGAATGACTTTCAACGTCTTTTAATATTGGACCTGTAGTATATCCATGTCCGGGCAAGTCGATACCAAGTATATTATATTCTTTTAAAATACTGTCCAAATGCATCATGGATATAACTCTGTGATCCATTCCCGCACCAGGAATAAAGAATATAGTTTTTTTATTTTTATCTATATCTGCTTTTGCAAATACATGCGCTTTATGATTTTGTAATTGAATGAACATTTTTAATTATTGATATTAATAATAAGAAGTTTATAAACAGTAATGGTATGGAAAATATTACCATTATCCATTTAAATGAGTCGACACCATTAAGATACATTAAAAGCGTAGGCTGCACTACAAGTATCAATGCAAAAATTAACCTTAAAGATTTTGAGCTTGAAATATTAGACTTATTCATCGAGGCAGATGCTAAAACATATGATGCTGAATCGTAAGTAGTACATAAAAATATAATCAATATAAATGCGAAAGCAATTAAAAGAAAATAACCGAAATCTAAACTCGCAATAGTACTAACAACTAAATCTTCACGTGATAATATTTTATTTTCGATGACAAATGGCGCATTAATGATATTTTCTTCAAATAGGGATATTGATAGATTTGACAGTATCAACATACATATCATGCAGCCAAAACTCCCAATAAAAATTGTCCCTAAAATAATTTCTCTTAGAGTTTTATGATTAGATATACTGACTAAAAAGGTTCCAACCATCGGGGCAAGAGCAAACCACCATGCCCAATAAAAAACAGTCCAATCAAGACTAATTTCCGTTCCAGTCATTAAACTCATGCTTATATATTTAGTGACATAAAAAGAAATAGTGTCAGTTGAGTTTTCAATAACATATTGGGTGGGTCCTAAAATTAAGATTAAAAAAAGAAATATAATTACAAGAATTATATTTATATTGCTTAGCTTTTTGATTCCTTTTTGAACTCCAATATAAGCACTTGTAGCAAAAATTACTGAACAAGTTGTTATAGTTACGAAGTCAATCATAAAGGATCTATCAACTAATAGAATTTTGGATATCACTGTTGAAATTAATGGAAATGATATTCCGAGACCAACTCCTGCAGCACATACAATTGCACCAATAAAAAGAATATCAAGACAAAATCTATAAATTTTGTTATTTGCATTCAAAATACCAGAAAAAGTTAATTTTGAATTAGGATTTTTGTGAAGGGCAAGGCTAAAAGCAACAACTGGAAGGCAATATATGGCCCATGCAGTAAACCCCCAGTGAAAAACTGGGTATGTTCGCGCATATAAAAGTGCATCAGGATCTATATTATTAGCATTTGACTTAAGGATATTATAATAATCTATCCACTCAACCGTAGACCAATATAAAACAGTTGCTCCAATTCCAGCAGCAAATAACATTGAGCCCCAAGAAAAAATAGAATATTCAGGCTTATTATCTAGTTTAATTTGTATTTGACCATAATTTGATAAAGCTAGTGCAAGTAAAAATACTAACAAACTGAAACTGCCATACATAAATATATATTCAAATTTTTGTGACAAGAATGAATAGAGATTAGAGAGAATATAAGAGCTTGTGGCTGGATCAATCAAAACAAAAATTGATAACAATACAGACAGCAAAATAGTTATACTAATAACTGATAAATTCCAATTAGGATCTATATATTTTGTAAATGTCTGAATTAGGTAACGCACAGATGGGGTTTAATAATGCTATATCTTTATATAATGATAATAGTCTAAATGATGCTCTGGAACAACTTATTGAGATTCTTAAAATTGAACCTAACCATTTAGAATCACTGAATCTAATTATCCATATATATATAAAAATTAATGAATCCGATTCAGCTCTCAAATATTTAAATATTTGCATTGATAATAATTATGATTTAAACAAAAATCTTGAAATTAAATATAAATTAATGGTTTTTAAAGGTGATTTAAATAACGCTCTTGATGCTTTAACGCAACTCCATGAAGTCAACCCATCTATTAACAGTGTTAGAGAATTATCAAATCTATACGTTGGATTAGAGGAATTAGAGAAATCAGAAAATGTTATACAGAAATTTTTTGAATCAAATAGCACTTATTCAGAACTATATAAAGGCATAAGACATGTTAAGGCTGGAAGGAATAAATTGGCTGAAGTGGCTTATAAAAATGTTCTCAAGAAGGATAACAATAATGTTGATGCATTAAGACTTCTAGGTTTGCTTGCATTTAGACAGAGAAACTATGATATTGCAGAAACACTATTTATTAGAGCAATTAGATTGAATCCAAATTTTATATTGTTGTGGGAGAATCTTGCCAAATGCTATCGCCTTCAAAATAAATTAGATAATGCAAAAAAAGCATTTGAAAACTTACTTAGGCTCGATCCTCATAATGATGAAGCTATGGGGGCACTTGGTACAATTTATATAAGATTATCTAATTTTAAAGAGGGTATTCAAATTTATAACAATATTATTAACAAAAATGCGAATAGACCTCGTGTTCATTTGAGTTTAGGCCATGCATATAAAACTGTAGGCCATAGAAAAGAAAGTGAGCAGTCTTACCTTAATGCAATAAACTATTTTCCTTTATGTGGTGAAGCATATTGGAGTTTAGCTAATCTTAAAACCTATGAATTTTCAGAAAAACAAATCATAGAGATGGAAAGAGCTTTAAAAGATGAAATAAATGATCAAGAAAAGATTCAAATGTTATTCGCTCTGGGTAAGGCATATGAATCAAAAAAGGACTTTGCCCAATCATTTCACTTTTATAAAGAGGGTAATTGGTTACAAAGAAAAACACTTGACTATAACGCACAAGAAAACTCTGAATCTATTGATCAAATTATAAATTTTTTTAAAAAAAATAATACAAAATTAAACTATGGTGGTTTTCGATCACCTGATCCAATTTTTATTCTTGGTCTTCCGCGAGCTGGCTCCACTTTAATAGAGCAAATATTGTCATCACATTCAGCAATTGAAGGAACCCAAGAACATCATAATATTATGTCTATTGGTAGAAAAATAAGAGAGCTCAACAATTCACAAAATTATGTAGACAATTTGTTAAACCTAACAAATGATGAACTAAGTGATTTTGGTAAGAAATATATCAATGATACTAGATGGTCAAGAAAAGAAAATTCTGAATTTTTTATAGATAAAATGCCAAATAATTTTCCTTATATAGGACTAATAAAAATGATTCTGCCAAATGCTAAAATTATTGATGCAAGAAGAAACCCTTTGGACGGGTGTTTTAGTTGCTTTAAGCAATACTTTGCAAAGGGACAGCATTTCACCTATGACCTTGATGATATAGCTAGATACTACAAAGATTATCAAAAAGTTATGAATTTCTGGAATGAATTATATCCAGGCTCAATTCATACAATTAAATATGAAAATGTTATTAAGAACTCAGAAGAGGAGGTTAGATCTCTCCTAGCTTTTTTAAATCTTGAATTTGAGGAATCATGTATGAAGTTTTATAACTCATCAAGGCCAGTCAAAACAGCAAGCTCTGAGCAAGTTCGCCAACCAATATATAATTCTGGAGTTAACTATTGGAAAAATTACCAAATTGATCTAGAGACCTTGATAAAACATTTTCCTGATTATGCATAATAAATATAATTACCCTGAACTTGAAAGAATTGATACTGATATTGGAAGGCATTATCTTGATTCTGATAATAATCCAGTACCAAGTGTTACCACTGTATTGTCAAACACATCTAAATCAAAAGATGGATTAATTCAGTGGAGAAATAGAGTTGGTGATGAAGAGGCAGAAAGAGTTATAAAACAAAGTACCGATATAGGTACCGCTGTTCACGAGGGTATTGAAAAATACTTACTCAACCAGACATGGGATAATTTTGATGAATCGTCTGATCAAATTTTGGCAAAAAAAATAACTAATAAATTTATAAATGATGGGTTGAATGGTATTAACGAAGTATGGGGTCTTGAGGTTGGTTTAATTTTAGATAATTTATATGCAGGAACTGCAGATTGTGTTGGTAAATATAATGATATACCAACTTTAATTGATTTTAAGACTGCTAAAAGAATAAAAAAAAGAGAATGGATTGAAGATTATTTTCTTCAAGGTTGTGCTTATGCAAATGCTCATAACGTTATGTTTGGTACAGATATTCAACAGATTGTAATCTTAATGGTTGATAGAGATTTAATATTTCAAGAATTCTTTGTAAGACCAACAGAATTTTCGCATTTAACTAGGAAGTGGAAAAATAGATTAATAGAATTTAATAAAAAATATAAATAAATTATGAAACAAATTATTGCAATTGGTGGAGGGGGTTTTGGCAGAGTTATTAAGGATCTTAAAATTGAAACCTATATCAAAGATCAGTGTGAATCCGAAAATCCAAAAATATGCTTTATTCCAACCGCTACTGGTGATGATAAAGACTATATACATAATTTTTATAAAGCTTTTGATTCACTAGGATGTAAGACTTCTCATATAGATCTCTTTAAAAGAACTATTGATTTGCGCTCTCATATTCTTGATCAAGATATTGTTTATGTTGGTGGTGGTAATACAAAAAGTATGTTGGCTGTATGGAGAGAATGGGGGTTAGATGTAATTCTTAAGGAGGCTTATAACAAAAATATTATTCTTAGTGGTGTTAGTGCTGGTGCAATATGTTGGTTTGATAAGGGTATCACAGACTCATGGAAGGAGTCACAAGCTACTCTAAATTGTTTAGGTTTTGTTGCAGGGGTTTGTTGTCCTCATTATGACGAAGAGCCTGAACGCATTCCATATGTTAAAAAAATCCTTACAGAAAATCAGGTCAATGAGGTTTATGCAATAGAGGGATATGCAGCTCTTCACATGGTTGATGATGTGCCTAGATATAACATTAGTTTTAAAAATGATACCCATTGCCATAAAGTTTCTAAAATTAATGATTCGATAACGCATACATCCATTAATGATATTATTAGAATTGATTTATGAAGATAGCTAATATACTAACTATAATTCTAGGGATTGTTCTTGCAATTATTGCTTTACGTTGGATATTTTCTCCTGAAGCATCAGCTAACTCATTAGGAATGGAGCTTTTTGAAGGCTCAGGACGAAATACGCAAATAAGAGATTTTACTGCTATTTTTTTAAGCACTTCTATTTTTTGTTTCATCTCAGTGATTACAAAGCAATATCAATGGATCTTTGCTTCTGGATTAATTTTTTCAATTATTGCTTGTATGAGCATTCTTGCTTCAACAATGCATAATGCACCATTGACTTACTCTTCACTTATTGCTGAGATTCTTTTTGCTGCAATATCATTTACGGCAGCATTTAAATATAAATTTAATTAAAGATTTGTAACAAATTTATCTATATCCATATCAGGTATTTTTTTACTTTTCCCATCAGAAGTTCCAATATATATATAACCTAAAATTTCTTGATCTTCTGAAAGACCAAGATGTCTTGCAACATTTGGATTGAATGCTAGTTTACCAGTTCTCCATATAGCTGAATAATTCATAGCACTCAAAGCAAGCATTAAATTTTGCGCTGCAGCTGCGGTTGATAATTTTTGCTCTATGGCAGGAACTTTAGGGTGTTCTTTAAAACTATTAACAAGTATTACTATCATTGGTGCTCTAAAAGGAGCATTTTTATATTTGTTTTTAACTTCAACAGTCATATCTGGGATAGTGTCGGCATATTTTTCAAATATATTTGATAGTTTTTTTAGACCTACTTC
>ERZ1046568.1737-NODE-1737-length-15113-cov-6.478350_pt1 | contig 15113 bp, 14 predicted proteins | sample MGYA00383092_ERZ1046568 | MGnify/ENA primary metagenome ERZ1046568 (study PRJEB29581, sample SAMEA5548362) | metagenome | biome: marine; feature: coastal; material: water | depth 1 m | study: Short-term variability in the microbial, nano- and picoplankton... | reverse complement strand
GTTTAATATTATTTTTTCACGGTCATTGGTATTTTGGTCTTTTATATTTTCTTCGTATCTTTGTTTTATTTTATTAATTAAATTTATCTCAAATGATATACGTGGTTCATATCCTTCTGAATATATTTCTCTGATAATTTCTTGTAATTTTTTTGCCTTAATAGTTCTGTCTTTAAAAATTGGTTCGGATAAATCTTTTATTTTAACTATATCGTCTTCATTGGTTATCTTGTATTTTAAGGCGTATAGTTTTTTTATAAATGGTTTTATAAACGTATCATAGTATTCTTTTAAATTTTCTTTTTTTGTTGGTAAATTATCAGTAAGCATGTTTAAATAATCTGATATATCTTTATCATTAGGGTTTGAATCTTCTTTTGTAATTATATTTAACAAATACAACATTGCTGCTTCTGTTTCACTTTCTATTGCTTTTCCTTTTCCTTTTCCTTTTCCTTTTGATGATACTGTTTGTGGTGATGCTTTTCCTTTTCCTTTTGATGATACTGTTTGTTGTGATGCTTGTGCTGCTGCTGGTGTTGCTTTTGATAATGTTAATTGTTCTTTATAATCATTAATTTTGATAAGATATTTTGCTAATATATCTTTTATTTGATCCTTATTTTCAGGTTTAATTATCTTATAATATATTGAAATTATGTTATTTACATCTCTTGAAATTATGTTATTTACATCTGCTATTGTTTCAGGTTTAATATTTTTATTTTTATTAAACATTTTATCTGCTATTATTTCATTAAATATAATTTGTTTTTGTATATTTTTATATTTTTGTTCAACTAATACAAAAAAAGAGTTTAATATTACATTTGTATTAATTTTATTAAAATTAATTAATTTTGTAGGATCATTTTTTTCATAATTTTCTAATATTTTAACAAGTATATCTACAGTTATATCTATAATTTCATTTTCTGTAAATTTTTTTTTTCCCACAGCTTCTGCTTTTCCTGCTGCTGCTGCTGCTGCTTTTTCTGCTGCTACCTTTTCTGCTGCTGCCTTTTCTGCAGTTACTTTTTCTGCTGCTGCTGCTGCTGTTCCCGTTCTGAATGCGAATGCTCCTGCTGCTCCTACTGCTGCTTTTGCTTTTTCTTTAAGCCTACTCCATGCCGATTCCTTCCCATTCCCACCCCCTTTCATTGTTTTTTTGTGTTTGTGTTTAGGGTTTCTTTTAAGTTTGGTTCGTCTTGTTCGTTTTGTTCGTTTATTGGGTTTTGTGGGTTTTGTGGGTGGTTTGTAAGTGTGTGAGTGTTTTTTGGTTTTTTTAAGAGATGGTTTTTCATATTTGTGTTTTAATGTTGTTTTGGTTTTAGCCATATTTAAAAATTATAGTTAAATATATTTAATATATAAAAAGAAAATAATAAACAAATTTAAATAATAATGTAAAATTAAAAAAGTAATAATTATTTAACAATTAATTTAACAATTATTTAACAAGTATCAAATATAATTAAAGAATAAATTGTTATTTTAAATAATATGCTAGATTATAATATTATACATCAAGAGTTTATTTCTAAGAATACGCTTTTTTTTGTTGGTAATGGTAATCGCGAATTTGGTTTAAAGGTAGCATCCTATTTTAATAATACTCAATTAAGTAATTGTATAGTAGAAAGGTTCGCAAATGGCGAAATAAAAATACCCAAAATACAAGAAAATATTAGAAAACGAGATTGTATTGTTATTCAATCTGTTTCTGCTACATCACAATTTAATCTCAATGATTTAATGATGGAATTATTTGTTTTAATAGATGCGATTAAACGTGGAAGTGCAACTTCAATTCGTGTTATACTCCCCATTTTTCCTTATCAGCGACAAGACAGAAAAGATTATAGTAGAGCCCCCATTAGTTCAAAAATGATTGCTTCTTTCCTTGAAACACAAGGTATTGATAGAGTTATAACATTTGACTTACACGCAGGACAAATACAAGGTTTCTTTGATAATACACGACTAGATAATATTTATACAGAACCTTATTTCATTCATTATATCAATACTGAATTATTAAGTAAAATAAATCCAGAAGATTTAGTTATTGTTTCTCCAGATGAAGGAGGTGTTAAAACAGCGACAAGAGTTGCTGAAAAACTAAAATGTTCCGCAGCAATTTTATATAAAGAAAGAGTATCTGCTGGTAGTGTTAACCGTATGATTTTAATGGGAGATGTGAAAGATAAAATATGTTTTATGATAGATGATATGATTGATACAGCAGGAACCGCGTGTAAGGCATGTGAAGTTTTAAAAGATAATGGGGCGACCTCTATATATATGGGAGCGTGTCATGGCGTATTATCAAACCCCGCATTACAACGCATTAATGATTCTAGTTTTGAAAAAGTTATTGTTACAAATACAGTAGATATAATGGGGCGTTTTGAAGGGGAAAACACTTCTAAATTAGAAGTGATTGATGTTTCTAAAATTTGTGCGGCCGCAATTGAAAGAAGTATTGTTGGTCAAAGTTTAAGCGAAATTATGGTTTTATAATGGATATATTGTAATAAAATTGATATTTAATTACTTAAAATTATAAATATAAAATATAAAACATAAAACATAAAACGACTGTATCATTATGGAAAATTGTTTCCAAAAAGATAACCATGGTCATATTATATGTCTAACAACTTATTATGAAAATGAATGTGAAAGTTATTGTAGTCAGTCTAGATTCGATGCGGGTGGATATCCTCCTTGTGTTTCATGCTGTCCTTGTTGTATTCCTTGTTTGCTAACAATTGATTTGATACTTTCTCCTTGTTTTATTTATTATAAATGTAGGGAAAATAATTCTAATAATAACATTATTAATATTCCTTATAGTATTTAAAACTTAAGAATAATATATAAACCACATTATATAAACCGCATAATATAAAATTAATATTTTACTTTTTTTCAATAAAATTGAATTTAAATATTTATTATTCAAATTTTTAAATATCATATATTTTATAAGAATGAGTTCGAAAGATATCCTGGTAAATGAACTTGTAAGACTCGCATCATATAATAATAAAGGATATTCTGAAAGTGAAGATATATCTCAAAAAAGGAAAATTAAAACTCCTTTTAAATTTACACATACATCAACTTATAATAAAAAATATACAAAACCACAAACTAAAATAAAAAAAGAGAAACCTAATAAAATAGAGAAAACTAAAATAAAAAAAGAGAAACCTAATAAAATAGAGAAAACTAATAAAAAAATGAAAACAATAGCAATTAAATACTTTAGAGAAAACGCAGAAAAGTACGAACAATATTTATCACAACTGTATTATTTAATATACGAACTCACCGATAAATAAATAATTAATTTAAATAATATTCATATAATATTTATTAAAAAATATACTTACAAATAAAAAAATAATATGCGATACAATATGTTAAATGAAATATTTAGAATATCACTTATTTTTTTTAATATAATATTTTTATTTAGTACTTATAACAATTATCAAAAGATAAAAGCATGTTGTATGTTGAATATGAGTATTTTATTATTTATTAAAGGGATTAATATGTATATTAATAAATTAAATTCTGAATTTATAAGTTTATTAGTTATTAAGATAGGTTTTGTTTCATTATTATTTACCGAATTTATATATTTAAATAAGTAGTTAATATTCTATGAGTTTTTTGGAATTATTTTAATAAATTTTTATAAATTTTAAAAAAATTGAATTTTAATCTATAATAACTTAAAACAGAGCACACAAGAAAAGTTATCTGGATTTACATTTAAAACCACTTTTCACACATAGGTCGCAAGTCTCTCAGACCACAAATCAAGATGGAAAAATTTTCATTACTTATATTACTGGAAAAGTCTCTTGAACAGTTACTTCAAGAGCTTTCTTTAGAAGAAAAACTACAGAAAGATCTTGAAAAGATGAGTGGTTGTGATATTGAAATAGATTGTATTATAGAGTCTTTTCAAACACATTCTTTTCAAATTCAAAACACATCGCGATTCAAGTATCTATGTGAGCAAATCACAATGGTTCGAGAACAAATCGCAAAGGTTCGGTTGGAAATCGAATTCTTATCTCTTCCAATACCTGCTCCCGACCTTCCAGGAGATATATTTGTAGATATATCAAGTGATTTTGAAATGTCAGATTCAGATTCAGATTCAGATTGTGAAATCGATGAAGAGACATTACGATTTGTTGGAGAAATTCACAAAGGTGTTCAAGGAGATATCACTGATACTGTCATTGAAATGACTGTATAAGGAGATGAACCACATAATCAATTGATTATGTCATGTATGTGTATTTAGGACTTTATTTGGGGATGAGGATAATAGATTTATAATATTATTAATATAAAATATTATAATAATTATAACATTAATCATAATAAAAAATTTCCTTCATTGGAAAAACTAACCTTTTTTTTTAAATTTTTTTTATTAATTGTTTTATTTTTATAATATTTTATATTAATAATAGTTTGTAATAATTTTTATTTTTTAATAAAAATATTAAAATGAAATCTAAATCAACTAAATCAACTAAATCAACTAAATCAACTAAATCAACTAGATCTAAATTATTAAAACATTCTAGTAAAAAAACAAAAAAAACAAAAAAAACAAAAACTAGTATCAAAAACCTCACTATCATACAAAAACTTTATGATGAATTAAATGAACTAAATACACAATTAGAACAACTTATTATAGATAATACATCAACAAATAAAGAACAAAACAAAGTTATGAATAAAATGGAAGATATACAAATTAAAATAAATAAAACACAACAGTTTTTTTATCCTAGTATATATAGTGAAAAAATAGGACAACAATTATTTCAACAAAAGGATTTCAATCTCTTTAAAATTAACAGTAAAGAAAAAGATATTAAAAATCTTATAGATGAATATAAAAAACCAATTTCTTTTAAAAAAGCACCTAATAATTTAAAAAATAAAGATAAAGATAAAACACATAAAAAAACACAAAAACATAAAAAACCGTTCGAAGTAAGTAATACACAAATTCTCCTTAAAAATTTCATGGGTCCCCAATCACCATATAGAGGAATGCTTATATTTCATGGAACCGGTGTAGGGAAAACGTGCACAGGTATTACAATAGCAGAAAATCTTAAATATATGGTAAGAAACAATAAACAAAAAATATATGTAATACGATATGAAGACATTAAAGGTCAATTATTTGAATCAAATAAACTTAAAACAAATCAAGTAAAAAAACAATGTACTAAAGATACGTATATAAAAGAATTAATTAAAAAGGATAAGAGTAACGAAGAATTACTAGATAAATGTAAAAGCAACCCTATGTATTGTGATTCAGTAATGTTAAAACTAAATAAATTGATTAAATCATATTATGATTTTAAAAATGTTGAAAAATGGGCTAGATATACTTCCGATTTAATAAATAAAACAAAAAAGAATTTATCAGAACAAGAAAAACATTTAAATAAGATTTCTGAAATAAGAAAAGAGTTTTCCAATTCAGTAATTATAATAGATGAAGCACATCATATAACTTCTACTGCTGGTAATTTAGATTTAAAATTAATATCTAGTGTTTTAACAGATGTTCTCAGATATTCTCATAACGTGCGTTTAATTATGCTTACAGCAACGCCTTTATGGGATAGACCAACTGATATAATATCATTACTTAATTATATGTTAATTAATGATAAAAGAGCACCTCTTCAAGTAAATAATATTTTTACATCTGATGGACAATTTAAAGTGAATGGAGAAAAAGTATTGAAACAAAAATTAAATGGATATATTTCTTACATGAGAGGTGATGACCCCTTTAAATTTCCACTTAGATTAAGTGCTAAATATAATGTTCCTAATCAACTAATTAAAAAATACCCTATAAATTATATTAGTTATGATAATATTTATTCATCTCAGAAGAAAAAGTTTGAAGTCTTTGATATTATAGATTCTCCAATGAGTAGAGAACAATTAGAAGTTTATAATAAGTTAATTAAATTAAAAAAAACACAAGAAGAATATTCAACTGTATGGTCATCTGAATCTCAGATAAGTAATTTTATTTATCAATCACTTGATGATTCGAATGATAATTTAAATAATTGTTATGGTGAAAATGGTTTTAAATCCATTACTAATTCAAAAGTATCTGGTTCGTATAGTTTTAAAGATGAAAAATACGGGAAAAACTTCTTAATGGAAAATCTACACATTTATTCAAAAAAAATAGCAATGATTATGAAAAATATAGAAAAATGCGATGGACCAGTATTTATATTTTCTAGTTATGTATGGGGTGGAATTTGTCCTTTAATTTTGGCGTTAGAAATGAATGGATATAAAAAATATAAATCACACAATGAACCTTTTATAAATAACAAATATAAATCTGGTGATTATAAAGGGGATTATATAGTTAGAAGTGGAACTATAAAATCTACGAATATAAGTTCGTATATCGCAAAAAGAGAAAATATGATTAATGAAAATGTTAAAGTATTTTTAGGAACAGAAACTGCTGCTGAAGGTTTGAGTTTATTCGGTTATAGAGAAGTACATGTTTTAGAACCCCATTTTAATTTTAGTTTAATAGAGCAAGTTATAGGTCGTTGTATTAGAAATGAATCACATTTATCTCTTCCTGTTCAAAAGCGTAATGTATCTGTTTATTTATATGCTTCAACAACAGGTAAAAATGAAAGTGTTGATCTCTTTAAATATCGTATATCAGAAAAAAAAGCAATATTAATTGGTGATGTAGAAAGATTATTAAAGGAAAACGCGTTTGATTGTTATTTAAATTACTATGGTAATAATATTTATGGAGAAAAATATAGGGATACAAAAATAAAACTCATTACATCACATAATAAAAGTATTGATTATAACCTTAATGATTCTCCTTATTCTAGAATATGTAATTATTCTAAAACATGTCATTATTATTGTAATGATGACAAAAAAAGAACACTTTCTGTTTTAAATAAAGATGTGATTGATCAAAATTTTGTGAATATTAATAATATTGAAAATATAATATATAAATTAAAAATTAAAATAATAGGTGTTGTATTAGAATATAAATATGTGAAGATTATTGATATTAAAAAAATCATCAAATTAAAAGAAAAATATAATCAATTATTTGATATTATTTTAATATCTCTAATAAAGGATAATAAAACATATAATAATAAAGGAGAATATGGTAAAATTATAGTATATAATAATTACTTGAAATTTATAAATGTAAATAATCCTAATCCAAATATTGAATTTACAGAACAATATTTAAATGAAAATAGAAAAGAATTTATTTCAGAAATCGATTTACGATTTTATATTAATAAAATAAAAGAGCGCAATATTGAATTAGAAAAAACAAATATACTTAAATATAAATCATTAATTACTGATTTCCAATTTCAATTTGAAAAAATTAAATATAAATTACCAAATAACAAATATAAATTTAGTTTTAAACCATCTGACGATGAAATAATTAATATATTGTTTTATAAATTAACATATGATATTAAATTAAAAATAATAAAAACAATTCTTACAAACAAAATTAATAATAATAAATTATCTAAAATAGAATTATTACTAGAAGCACTTATTAAAAGCACCTATTTAATAACAAATAAAGATATGAAGAATAGTATTAATTTAAAAGAAACTGGTATTAAATTATCAAGAATTAAAAAAAATAGAGAAAATAATATATATGGATTTTTTATTTGTAATTATAAATCAATACTAGTATATAAATATGATACTGAAAAGAAAGATTTTATTATAGATAATGCGTATAATAACAAAATTATTAATTATAGATTAAAGAAATTTAAAACTAAGGAAATCAATAAGTTATTTGCGTATATAACAATTGATAATAAAAATGCTGCACCAACATTTAAAATTATGGATCTTCGCGATACAGATAAAAAATCTCAAAAAGGTAGTAGGTGTATTGATAAACAAAAGGGACAAATTATTAAATATTACGAAACAATATCAAATAATAAAATAGAAACCAAAAAGAAAGAAATCTTGTGTAATGATTTAGAATTATTATTTAGACGAAAAAATATAAAAGATTCTTCTAAATTATGGTTATTAAATAATTTAGAATATGAATTATATTTAATGTTAAATTAAAATTGATTTTTTTTTAATTTAAAATTAATTACTTATTATATATTATATAAATTATATAAATTATATTAAAAATGGTTGAAGAAAAAGATAATATTTATGTCAAAAAAATACTTACTAAAAATATTACTATATCTGCTAATAAATTAGGAGAAGATATAGATAAAGTGATAAAAGATACATTAGATAATGAGATAAATGGTATTTGTATAAATGAGGGATATGTAAAACCATATACAACAAAAATATTAATGCGTAGTGAAGGTAATATGCGAATAAACAATTTTAAATCAGTAGTATATTATAATATTAAATACGAAGTAATCATTTGCAGTCCTAGAGAAAATCAAATTATAGATTGTATTGTTTCTGAAGTTAGTAAATCACATATTACGTGTTATATAGAAAATAATGATATATCTCCATTAAACATATTTTTATCAAAACAACATCATATTGGTAATGAAGAATACTCTAAAATTAAAACAGGTGATACAATTAAAATTAAAATTTTAGCAAAGAAATTCGAATATCTAGATAAACAAATATTAGTCATTGGTAATTTCTTAAAAATAATTTAAACAAAGATTGTATTATTTCATATAATAATATTCCTATATTATCGAATTAATATGAATACAATTATACCTAGATTAACAGAATACGAAACAGATATTAAATTATTAAAAAATGCTATTCTAGTACTAGAAAAAACCTTCACTAAAATTAAAAAGGATATTATAGAAACTCATACTAAAGAAAGTAATAATATAATTTTGAATGAAGGAAAAAATCAGAAAAAAGAAAAGAGGACTAATATATGTAAAAATAAAAAGACGAATCATAATAATAAACTGAAACAAAATACTACTTTTAAAAAATGTAGTATAATATTAAATAATAATATTATGAAATTATTTTCAATCAATACTGGTAATAATAAAATATTAGTATCAGAATTTAATATAATAATTAATAAGTATTTAACTGAAAACAACTTAATAAAAGATAAAAAAGTTCATCTTAATAAAGAATTAAAACTCATATTGAAAACAAAAAAACGTATTATTGAACTAGATGAAATTCTATATTTTATAATTAAATGTAATGTAGGATAATAATAATAAATTGATTTTTTATAATGATACTATTTTACAATCATCATTTATTTGATCTAATGTTTTAAATGTTTTATATATAATTTCTTTTTTTTCATTATAATATGCTCTTAAACATTTATTTGCGTCTTCATTACCAAACCATTCTATCGCACTTATTTCATTTACTTGGTTTTTATTGTTTTGATTAAATGTTAATGTTGTATTTTCATTTAAAAATCTAGCAAAGTAATATATATGACGATATTTAACATTATTGAAACTTGTATATATTTCTTCTAATGGTTTTATATTAACTAAAACTGTAATATCAGATTTAGGTATTCCTGTTTCTTCTAAAAACTCACGAACAGCACAATTAATACTTGTTTCCTTTTGATGCTTGCGTCCTTTTGGCAATCCCCATTCTGTATCTTTCCATATATTTTTGCTTTTTTTTATTAAATATTCTAATTGTGATAATTTAACTTTATTATTCATTTTTTCATTTTTTATCATAATTGTATTATTAATTAAAGTATTAAACTTAATTTTAGCAGAATCGTATTCATTTTTATATATATAGTTTTTTTTAGTCATACCAAGATGAGTTCTTAATTTATCAAAATCTCTTATTTCTAATATTCTATCCTTTTCTAATTTTGTCATCATATCAAATAATTTAATAATATAATCATATTTGTGTATATTATATTTACCCCTTAAAAATTCAACATATCCTATTGTATCCTTTCTTCTAATCATTACAATTTTATAATTTGATATGTAATTATTTTTGTTTATTAATAATGGAAAGTCATTATAACATATTAAACCATAACTTGTTAATGGTTCTCTACATTCTCTCTGTAAATGATTATCTTTACCACAATTAGAACATACCAAAACTGACATAATTTTTAATTTTTATTGTTTCTCTTTTACTAGATAATTAATCTTAATTTGTATTTAAATAAAAATAAATATTAATTCTTTTCTTATATTATATATAGAAAACAATTATGGATCCTAAAATATGGGGACCCTTTATGTGGTTCATATTACACATAATATCTTTTAACTATCCTGAAAACCCTTCATCTTTCGATAAACAATCATATAGAGATTTTTTTATTAGTCTTAAGAATATAATTCCTTGTGAACAATGTAGGAAACATTATACTAAAAATATACAAGAACATCCAATCACTCCCCATCTTGATAGTAAAACACATCTAATCGAATGGTTAATAAAAATACATAATCTAGTTAATATATCATTAAATAAAAAAGTTTATACTACAGAAGAGGTGTTAAAAACATATGAAACATTAGAACCAATAAGTCCATTTGCTATTCAATCAGTCGATATAACTAATAAAATAAATGAATCATTTAATAATAATATTACGAATAAAGAACTTTTTCAAAAAAATAATAAATGTTTATATACAATTATAATTATATTAATAATAATAATAGGAGTTTTAAAATTTATATATAAGAAAAATTATTATGATTATTAAAAATGTTTATTTATCAAAATTAACAGGAGTATAATTAATGGATTTTAATACTTTACCTGTTGATTTGTTTTTAACAATCCATAAGTTTGTATCTTCATTTAAATAATAATATGGTGTATCATATGAAGATTTACCTTCTTTAAACTCACTTTCATATTTAGAAACAGTTTCTTTTGCCTGTTCTTCTGTTTTACATAACTTACTCATATTACTACTATGTACAATATTAAAATCTCTATCGGCATTAAAACCAAACGTTTGTGCCGCACCATATACTACATATAAAATGTCAGAAATAGCATCTCTCATTTCAGTAATATCGCGTTGTTTAATAGCATCTTTTAACTCGTTAAACTCCTCCTCAATTAAATCTACTCGTAGTTTCATAATTTCTGGATTTTTTTCAATATCTTCTTTAGTCATATTATCAAATGATTTCATCTCAAATGCTTCTTGAAATTCACAAATTTTCGCAAAATTGCTTTCAGTGCTTTCAGTATTTCCCATTTTGATTATATTATTAATGAGTATGACTTTTAATAGATAGATAATTAAATAATCTAGATAACTAGAATACGGTTTAACAATATAACTAAAAAAATATTTAAATTTATTTATTTTTTGTGTTTTGTTTTAATATTTAATATTTTTTAATAATTGGAAATTAATATACTAGTTATCTAGATTGTTTAAATTTTAATAATCTACTAATAATAATATCTTCTTTAAAACAACCTAATAAACATCCTCCTATTTTTAATTGTTCGTATTTAGCCTCTATTTTTTTCAAATTTTTTGATTTTTTCATACATTTCATAAATTGTTCTTTTGTCATATTCATATATTTATCATTAAAATTTAAAAATATTTTAAGTATGACTTCATCTTCATAAATTTTAGTTTCTTTAATTGTATTATATAACATATCACTGAATGTTTTTTCATGTAATTTTGGAAAATTTGCTCTTTTTTCTGCTCTACTAAATAGATTAGGGAATTTAGTATCTATGGTTTTTATAACGTGAATATTAGTTTTAATAATTTCTACATCTGTTCTAAATGGTTTAGTATTATTAACCTTTTCAAATAATAACAGTGTATCTTTTGAACTTTCGCTAGTACATTTATAATTATGAATATCAACCGGAAAAAATATTTTGATTCCTTCGTCTAATAATTCACGTAATGCTGTTATTCTATGATGTCCATCTATTAACATTATATTATCATCCATAAATTGAGCAGTTGTGAATATACCAACTAAATTACTATCCTTTTTTATATTCTCTTTAATACTATCTATATGTTTTCGATTTAGTGGATTATTATTTGTGAATAATCTTGTATTTTTTATAAATTTAATAATTTCTTTTTTTTTTTTTATATAATAATTAATATAGGAGTGTTTATCTTGATAATGTTCTCCTAATAAATCTACGGTCGATATATTAATTTCTGTTTCTATATTATCTTGTGTTTCTTCACAACTGTCATAATAACTTTCATTGTCAGAAGAATTCATATTAATTAATAATAAATATTAAATAAAGCATAAAAAAATCAATTTTAAATTTATTATTTTTTTTGTATTTTATAATTAATATATTTTAGTATATTATAAATATAATACAATGAGTTTAAAAGTAAAATGGTATAATTTTATTTTAACTATGTTTTTTTGGATATTTATATCAAATATTATTAAATATATTTTTGATAAATTTAATTTATCAGACATGTCGTATATAATATCCAATATAATACTATTTATTATTGTTATTATTCTTATTACAAAAAGTAAAAGTTTTTTTAATAATTAATATTTATAATTTATTCAGTAGTTATTTATCTTTTTGTTTTTCTAGTTAAATTACTATTGTATTCTTTTTTCATTTCTTTAAGATAATCATCAAATAAAGAATAATAAGGTTGTTTAGGCAGTTCTTCTTCTCGTTGTTCTTCTGGTGTTTCAATAACAATACATTGTTCATTAGATTCCAAAACAGTTTTTGTGTGATTTGTGGGATTGGATATTATCGTTTCTATAGAAAATGTAATATCTTCTTTTCGAATACTAGAAGTATTAGTAAACCCCAATTCTTTTAATCCATTGATTGTAACATCATTCATAAAATTTATCATTTTTTCATTAACAATACCCTTTTCCAACTCTTCTTTTTCTTCAGTTGTAATTTCGAATTCTTGTGGTGTTTCAATAAAAGATTTTTGTGTATTTAAAAGAGTTTGCTTTTTATGCTTTTTCTTCTTTTTCTTCTGTCTAGATGGTTTTGTTTCATTTGGTATAGTGTGAACTTTCGGTTCTATAGATGCTAAAACAAGTTTACCTACTTTTTTAATTGTTGTTATTGTTTTTGATTTTGGTTTCTGTTTTGGTGGAATAGTTGATTCGTGTACACCTTTTAAATATAAGTCATCATTCATTTCCTCTTCTGAACATAATCTCATAACGTTATGATATTTATATATCTTTTTGGAACCTGTGTGAGTTTGATGTGCTATATAACATTTTTCGCATAAATATTCTTCACATATCAAACAAGCATATTTTTTAATATTTCTACAATGTGGTTTGCTACATTCTTTTGTCAAAGGTTTTGAAAAACATAATGCGTCATTCATCCAAAATCCTTCTATTCTTCCGAAAAACAGTTTTTCCAATTTAGAACAATATGTATCTTTTTTAACAACCGTTTTACAACATTCACATTCAACATCGTGAATATTAGTTTCATCCATTACCCCATCACCAAAATTATGATAATCACTATTTACATATCCAGTATATATACGACCATCTTTATATTTTATAATTCCAAATGTGGGTTCTCCATTATTATACTCTCCATCAAAACTTAGTATAGAATGAGATTTAGAGAAAATACTCAAACCCTTACTATATTTATTATCTTTAAATACTCCCCTATAAGATATAATCATTGATTTTGGGTTTAAATAATTAATTTCTCCAAAAACTAGTCTCCCACTATTTATTTTCCCTTTAGCAACAGCATAACACTTTTCTGGATTTTCATCATAACTATCATAATATGAAATATTCCCTTTTTTATGTGGAATAAATTGTTTCCCAAGTAGTGTCGTATTTTCATAGAGAATCATACAATATTTATCTTTTTTTGTAACTTTATTTAAAATTACAAATATTTTAAATGTTTTTGTTTCATCTAGTATTCCTTCTTTATGTGTTCCATAAATAATAATATTATTAATATTTAATCCACATATTTTATCATACCCTAATGTTTGTCCATTTAATTTTAATACACCATATCCATGAGGTAATCCATCCTTCCATTTACCAATATATGTTGATCCATTTTTATATTCAACTTTAACGTCCTCTTTAAATTCACCATCATATTTTCCTTTTAAAATATAATCCAAATGATTTTCACATCCAATGAGTTCAATAATAATCATTGAATTTTCTTGAATTATATAGTTCGTTCCTTCCATATCTTTATTTGGTATTTCATTAATATAACATTTATATTTAAGTATTCCATTACATGTTGGTGAACATGAACATCTATTAGAAAATACAGAAAGACCTACTAGATTATTATTTCCATAATCTGTTTGTGAATATAAACATATGTGTCCCTGTTTAAAAGATAATAATATTCTATTTGTTTTTTTTTCTTCCCTTGTTTCTTCTATTTTTTTAAGTAAACTACAATTTTCCTTTTTTATTATAAAATTTAATATTTTTTGAATAAATAAATTTATGTTTTTGCTATTTTCATGATTAAATAATAACCGTCTCAATGTTTTTCTATAATTAGGGCACATTTTTATCATTTGTAGAGGACATATGTGTTCCATTTTATAATTTGATTTAGGCATTTTATAATCACTTATATTACAAAGTGTTTTAAAATTATATATTTTAATAAAAAAAATCAATTTTAATAAAGTTTTAAAGTAAAAATCTTGTTTTTATGTTAATATAAAATCTATATTATTATTATATTATTTACTATTACTTCTTTTCATACATTTTCTAGATTCTTTGAGAATTTTTAATGGAGGATATTTGTGTATAAAACCACATTTTTTTCCTGTTCCTTTCATATTACATTCTTTATAAGGATGAATATAAAATAAACAATATTTATTACTTCTATTTTGAATGTTGTTTTTATAATATTTTAAACATAAATCATTATATTCTTGTTGTCTCAGTTCTTCTTGTTGTCTCAGTTCTTCTTGTTGTCTCAGTTCTTCTTGTTGTCTCAGTTCT
>ERZ1046568.1734-NODE-1734-length-15121-cov-6.514868_pt1 | contig 15121 bp, 12 predicted proteins | sample MGYA00383092_ERZ1046568 | MGnify/ENA primary metagenome ERZ1046568 (study PRJEB29581, sample SAMEA5548362) | metagenome | biome: marine; feature: coastal; material: water | depth 1 m | study: Short-term variability in the microbial, nano- and picoplankton... | reverse complement strand
ATGATGTCGGCGATTGCCGCGGGCAATACGGTGATTATTAAGCCCTCCGAAATGACGCCGAATATGTCGCAGGTGATCAGCGAGATTGTCACGGAGGCTTTTCGTCCTGAAGAAGTGGCGCTGTTTGAGGGTGCCGCTGAGGTATCTACCTATCTGACCAGCCTGCCATTCGATCATATCTTCTTTACCGGCAGCCCGGCGGTGGGCAAACTGGTTATGGCCGCAGCGGCTAGAAACCTGACTTCGGTCACTCTGGAACTGGGCGGTAAAAGCCCGGTGATTGTCGATAAGAGTGCAAATATTTCCAAGGCTGCCCGCAGTATAGCCTTTGGTAAATTCAGCAATAATGGCCAGACCTGTATCGCCCCGGATTACCTGTATGTGGATGAAGCGGTTAAGGATTTATTAATTGCTGAGTTAAAGACCTATATCGGTCAGCAATACGGTCTAGGTGAAGATGCCCTGGCTAATGATGATTACTGTCAGATAGCTAATTCTGCCCACCATGGTCGTGTATCTGGCCTGTTAAATGATGCTTTGGCTCAGGGCGGGCAGTTGATTACTGGTGGCCAAATTGATGATCAGCAGTGCTCTATTGCCCCGACTCTGGTCGAGGGGATGAGTGCTGACGCGCGAATTATGCAGGAAGAAATTTTTGGCCCACTGTTGCCGATTCTTACTTTCACCGATTTGGATACTGTTCTCGATCATATCAATAGCCAGCCCAAACCTCTGGCGCTGTATTTTTACAGCAGGGATAAGCAGGCAATAGATAAGGTGCTTGCGGAAACCAGTGCTGGTGGCACCTGTATCAACCAGTCAGTGTTGCACTTTGTGCATCCTAACTTGCCGTTCGGTGGGGTTAATAACAGTGGTATTGGTATGTCGGGCGGAGAGTGGGGTTTTAAAGCTTTCTCCCATGAGCGCAGTGTTTTGGAAGATAAATGGAGCACTATTCATATGATGCATCCACCCTATACCCCGAAGGTAAAAAAGCTGATCAAGATGGCGGTTTCTTTTTTAGGGCGCTAGTTAATCTTAAACAGGCTTTATAGCCACCAGAGAAGCAAAATTAAAGCACTGGAACCAGGGGCTTGCGGACTCAAAACCGCAGGCCTTGAGTCTATTGATATGGCTGTCGAGAGTTTCAGGAATCAGCACATTTTCAATTGAGTCGCGCTTTTGGCTAATCTCTAGATCACTGTATCCCTGTGCGCTTTTAAACTGATGATGCAGTTCGGTAAGCAGCTGATTTAAAGACTCCGGCTCAAATAAAAGCTTCTCGGAAATTACCAGGCAACCCCCGGGCACAAGTCCCGCATAAATCTTTTCAAGCAGTGCCTGACGTTTATCCATAGGAATAAATTGCAGGGTAAAGTTCATTACTACCAACGAAGCATTGGTTATCTCAATATCGCAGATATCCGCTTCAAGTAGTCGCACTGGCGTCTTCGAGCTTTGGTTATCGAGCAGTGACTGGCAGCGTTCAAGCATCGCCGCGGAATTATCTACGGCGATGATGGAGACTCCGGGTTGATCTATCTGCTGGCGAATGGCCAGTGATGAAGCGCCGAGAGAGCAGCCGAGGTCATAACAGTTGCTGTCAGCCTGAACAAAGCGCGCAGCCAGTTCACCGCAGAGGTTGATAATCGTCTGGTAGCCTGGCACCGAGCGCTGAATCATATCCGGAAACACATCGACCACAGCCTGATCAAAAGCAAAGCGCGGCACATTTCCCAGCGGGCTGGCAAACAGATCGTCGCGCTTTATTGCCGATTTAGGCTCATCATTCATCGTTATTAAACCGCAATGATATCCAAACCAGTTTCAGCCGCCAGATCGCTGTTGGTAATCACTGCAGTCTGTGCCTTGTCCTGGCGCAGGTAAGTGTTGGCAACCCGCTTAAGGTCTTGGTCAGTCACCGCGAGCACACGATTTCTAAATTGCACAATTGAGTCTTTGTTGCGGCCATTGAGCTCGCCATGGAAGGCTTGCATCGCCTCGCCAGCCGGTGAGGCGGGCTTGTCGAGACTGCCAATCACACCGAGCACTGCCTCTTCGACCTTATCGGCACCCAGAGGTTTATCCAGTAGCCAGCTAATCGACTTATCAAAGTCTTCAAGGGTGCCGGCAATTCTTGGGTCGCGGTAGGAGTAAAAGCGGAAGGCGCCGGACTGATTGTCCTGGGAAGCTCCACCGCCATAGGCACCGCCCTGCTCGCGAATAGTGCGGTGCAGATAGCCATTGCGCAATACACCGCCGAGCACGGTTAACGCAGCTGAATCGGGGTGGCTGGTTGGCACTGTGGGGTAGGCTTTGGCACAGAAACTGACCTGAGTATTTGTTGTCCAGCAGTGATTGACCGGTGTTAGTGTCGGGTTAAAGCTGATGATATTGCCTGTGTAGCCAGAATTTGAATTGCCCCCTGAGAATATCTGCTGCATGGTGCTTTTAAAGCCGCCGAGACGATCTTGTTCAGCGACCAGCAGATACTGGCGCGGCTGTTGTAAGACCAGCTGGTGAATTTCCTCAAGCTGTGCGGCCAGTGACTGAAGGCCGGCGTCGGAATCCAGGCTTTGATCCAGCTTCTTGAGCAAGCTGAGGCCAGCGACACCACTCCAGCGCTGGCTTAGGTAGGCATTTGCAGAGAGACCACTTGATGCCGCGATCATCGCCAGGGAGTGGCCACTTCCAACAATTGTTGATTCTCGGTGGGTGCGAATCTGCGAGACCAGCTCGCGCAGGCGCGGCAGCTCAGCAAAACCAGTTTCCTCTAAAGACTCCTGCATCAGCTCGCTCATGGCCTGCTGGTTGCGGGCCAGACCTTTGGCGGAAAAGCTGATATTGCCGTGCAGTTTTTCAATGCTATCTTTGTCGGAGCGCACCGAGGCTGATGCCGAGTAGGCACCAACCACACTGGAGTGCCACAGCTGAGTTTGCTGGTAGTCTCTGCCGCCAACGCCCATTTCGGTCACGCAGGTGCTGTAGAGTGGTAGCAGATCCATCTGTGCATCGCTGAGAGCTGGCATGGGCATAATAATCTGTTGGTAGGCCAGGCCATTGGTACCAGCGCTGTAGCTTGTCAGGGGTAAGGGTTCGCTTTTCACAGAGGGGCTTTCTACTGAGTATTTTTCTGCATAGGCGATATCAACCGGCACATCTTCTATGCCGACCTTGGGAAGAATTTCCAGATCTTCTTCCATCTCCTGGCGTTGTTTTAATGCCTCCGCTGCATTGACGATTGCCTGTTTTTCGCTATCGCTGAGGCTGGCTTTAATCTTCGCCAAACTGTCTTTTTCGGCCTGTTCTTTCTGTCGCGCCAACGCTGTATCCGGTTTCATTACCAAACGGATGCGGTGCTGGTTATCAAGCAACAGGTCGCGGGCCAGTGATTTTATAAAATTCGGATCCTGTATCTGCTGCTGCAGCTTATCCAGAACCGGATCCAGGTTTAACAGTGCGATGGGGTCACCGCGGTGGGTCGCGCTGGTTAGCGAGGTGAGAATTAAATTCAGCCCGTAGGGGTAGCCGCCGCCGGAGACTTCGCGTTGGGAGAGTTCCAGCTGGTGCAGGCTGGCTGCCACCTGTTCCTGGGGCAGACCGTTTTCTGCAACATCGCGCAGTACATCGAGGACGAGTGCTTCCACAGCATCTGCATGCTCGGGATTTGAACCCTCCACACCACAGGCAAAGCAGAGCTCTTTTTGCGAATCCTCGAGGCCGCACATCGGCGAGGGCGAGGTGCCCAAATCTGTGGTTTCCAGTGCTCGCTGCAGTGGTGAACCGCTGTTGTCGAACAGTACGCTCGAGAGCAGTCGCGCCTGCATGGTCGCTTCCAGGTCAGTCGACTCACCGAGTAACCAGGAGACAACAATATGGCTGTTATCTTCCAGGGGCTGTTGATCATCAGCTGCATAGGCCTCTTCAAAATACTGCGGTTCGCTGTAGCGCTGTTCATTTTCAACGGCAATATGGCAGTTGAGCTTTTCAAAGCGGTTCAGGGCATTTTCTTCAAAGACAGCCTGATGTTCCTCGGCGGGAATATCACCAAAGGTGATAAAAATGGCATTGCTCGGATGATAGTTGGTCTCGTAAAAGGCTTTAAACTGCTCGTAACTGAGGTCGGGAATATCCGCTGGCTCTCCGCCACTGTTGTAGTGGTAGGTGCTGGTTGGATAGAGGTGTTTGGTCATGGTCTGCCAGAGGGTCGAATTAATCGAGCTCATAGCACCTTTCATCTCATTGAAGACCACACCCTTATAGGTTAGCTCCGAGCCTGTATCAGCTGGATCGGCAAATTCCAGGCGGTGACCTTCCTGGGCAAAATCCAGCGGATCAAGACGGGCAAAGAATACCGAGTCCAGATAGACGCTGAGCAAATTGTTAAAGTCTTTTTTGTTCTGGCTGGCGAAAGGGTAGGCTGTCCAGTCGGAGCTGGTAAAGGCATTCATAAAGGTGTTCAGGGAGCGCCGGATCATAATAAAGAAGGGGTCGCGCACCGGATATTTTTGACTTCCACAGAGCGCGGTATGTTCAAGAATATGGGCCACACCAGTGGAGTCCATAGGCACGGTTCGCAGCGCCACTAGAAATACATTTTCCTTATTGTCTGCTGCCAGATGGATATGCTGCGCACCGGTAACGCGGTGGCGATATTCTTCGTAGCGCAGTTTTAGGGAGGGGATATTTTGTTTGCGAAGAAGCTCAAAGGCCGGGTTTGGACAGTTGGTCATAGAAAGTTGCTGCTCTGTGGGTGTTGAATCTTTTGGGAGAGGGGGCATTCTACTTGAAGAACCGGTCAGTGGAAATGCCAGTGGCTTTTGATCTGTCGGGCAGGTTATTGGCGCGGATGCTCCAAGGATTCGATCTTTGTAGATGCCCTAAATCGCTGACGGTACTCTATGGGTGTTGTATTTTCCCAGCGTTTAAAGGCGCGGTAAAAAGTGCTCGGCTCCGAAAAGCCAGTCAGGTAGACAATTTCACTAATATCTTCACTGGTTTTTGACAGCAGCCGTCGCGCCAGGGAATGACGAAGGTTGTTTAGCAGCTGCTGAAAGCTGGTATCTGCGGTTTTTAGCTGATGTCTGAGTTGACGCGGCGTAATACTGAGTTTTGCCGCAACAGTTTCCAGGCTGGCCGTTCCACTCTCCAGCAGTGAGGCGATCAAGCTGTTTACATCGTCAATAAAGTCACGCTGTTTCAACAGGGCCATATGTTCATCTGCGACTTTAACATGTAGGTTTAAAAGCTCGGGTGCTGAGTTCAACGAGCGGTAGTTGAGTATTTCTTTTGCAAAGTAGAGCCTGAACTCGTCAGCGTTAAAGGCCACTTCGCATTGGAATATGCGCATATATTCAGCGACATCGGTGTTGGGGGCATGTCTGAAGATGATTTTTTCGGCTTTAAAGGCACCATCGGTCACTGACTGAAAACAATTGATCAGGCCCAGTGACAGTGCCTCAATAAGGTGTGAGGTGACGAATTTGTGTTCAGTGAAGTCGCCGGTCAGGTAGGGGTTAGCTTGTTCAACAAGCTGTCCCTGCAGTGCGTCGCTCACCAGGCGCTGATAGTCGATATTTCTGCGCAGACCTTCGCCAAAGTTGGCGCTGCTCAGAAACAGGTACTCAATAATCTGTCCTTTGTAGGCGGGCATTTTTTCGCCAACATGCAGGCCTATGCTGGGATCACCCGATAGCTCGGCTGCGGCTTGCCAAAATCTTGGCTGGGCGGAAAACTGCGTGCGAAGATTGGCTTTATAGAGGCGCTCTGGCTGAAGCCCCGAGCGCACAAGCACCTCATCGGCATCGATGCCTAGGTTAAGCAGACCTTGGTAAGCAAGTCGTACTAAAGTTCCCGCATCAGTTAAAGCTGGCATACAATTAATCTAGAAAAGAAAACACCTATAATACATGATTGACCGAAATGACAAAACGATGTTTTTTTAGCGCCAATGACGGGCAGGGAAAAAGTGATCAGGATGAACAATATGAGCAACCATCAAGCTGTAAATACAATGTCAGTCACCTCACGGAAACCCTCTGTGCTAATTGACAAACCTCCCTGTCTGCCGGCACTGATAGGTAAATTGGCGCTAAAGTCGTCCACCTATCAGCTTTCAGATGTATTGCCTGCGTTGAAATCGCAACATGATGATTTATGTATAGATCCCAAACACCTGGCCAGTTTTAGAGCCGTGTGCGGTTTTAATGCGGGCAGTGACATTCCCGCGACCTATTTGCAGACACTGGCAATGCCGCTTGTTCTGAATATCATGAGTAATAGCCAGTTCCCCCTGCGAGCAATGGGAATGGTGCATCTGCGTAATAAAGTCGCCGTTCTTGAGAACTTCGATTACCGCCAGCCGGTTAGCCTGAGCGTCTCAGTGGGGACTTCGTCATTGAGTAGTCGTGGTTTGGAGTGGAATATCGACTTTACAGCGACAGTTGATAATCAGCAGGTATGGGCAGGTGCGTCTACCTACTTACACAGCTGTGAAACTGGGATCTCGCACAGAGAAAAACCAAAATTGATTCGCGGTGATAATCCTCAGGATTGGTTCGTGCCAAAGGGCGTAGGGCGACGTTACGGGCTGATCTCGGGAGATTGTAATCCCATTCACCTCACAGATTTAACCGCGAAAATATTTGGTTTTAAAGCTGCAATAGCCCACGGTATGTGGAGTAAGACGAGCTGTTTAGCTGCGCTGGAAGATCAGTTGCCCAAATCAGGTTACGCGGTTGATGTTGTATTCCATCGACCACTGTTTCTTCCCTCTAACGTAAAATTTTATACTAAAAATCTTGAAACTGGACAGCATTTCTCTCTGTTTAATGACAGGGGCGAAAAAGCTTATCTCACCGGCACAATTACATAGGTATCCTTTCATGCCAGATTATAAAGTTCCCGTAAATGACTATCTATTCCTGTTTAACCAGGTCTTGGATATGCAGAGTAAATACCAGCATGTCGAGGGTGGCGCTGAAGCCACACCGGATATGTTGGAGGCAATTTTTTTCGAGGCCGCCAAGTTTTGTGAAAATGAGCTGGTGCCTATCTATCAGAGCGGAGATGAAGGCTGTACCTGGGATGATGGTGTAGTCACTACGCCTGCAGGTTTTAAGGAAGCCTACGCTAAATTTATCGAGGCTGGCTGGACTACCTTGACAGGTAATCCTGAGTTGGGAGGGCAGGGTTTACCTTCCTCTCTTAGTATTGCGGTCAACGAGATGTTGACGACTGCCAACTGGGCCTGGGCTATGTATCCCGGTCTTAGCGAGGGCGCTATTGCCACGCTGGAGACCAGCGGTACCAAACAACAGCAGCAGGATTATCTGGTCAAGCTTATCAGTGGTCAGTGGAGTGGCACCATGTGCCTGACCGAGCCCCACTGCGGTACAGACCTGGGTCAGATGAAAACCAAAGCGACCCCCAATGATGATGGCAGTTACAGCGTCAACGGTACCAAAATATTTATCAGTGCTGGCGAACATGATCTCACCGAAAATATTGTTCATATCGTGTTGGCGAAACTGCCTGATGCGCCCTCGGGCACCAAAGGCCTCTCACTGTTTATTATCCCCAAATTCCTGCCTGCAGAAGATGGCTCTGCCGGGGAGCGCAATGGTGTTAAATGTGGCTCTATCGAACACAAGATGGGTATCCATGGCAATGGCACAGCAGTGCTTAACTTTGACGATGCGAAAAGTTTCTTAATTGGCAAACCCCACGAGGGTCTTGCAGCGATGTTCACCTACATGAACGTTGCGCGGATAGGTACGGCAAGTCAGGGTGCTGCAGCGGCGGAGCGCTCCTATCAGGGTGCTTCAGCATATGCTCGCGAACGCCTGGCGATGCGCTCTCTGTCCGGCATTAAAAACCCTGAGGGTCCGGCAGATGCTATTGTGGAGCATCCGGATGTTCGCCGCATGCTGCTTACCCAGCGAGTGATTGCCGAGGGTGGTCGTGCGATGGTGACTTATGCAAGCCAGTTTGCCGACCTCTACAGTGGCGGTAAAACGTCTAATGCCCGAGATACGGCGGAAGCCCGTCTTGGTTTTTGTACGCCTATCCTGAAAGGTTTTATCACTGAATTAGGTGTCGAGGCAGCAAACCATGGCGTGCAGGTTTTTGGTGGTCATGGTTATATTAAAGAGTGGGGTATGGAGCAGATTTTGCGCGATAGTCGAATTGCCACCCTCTACGAGGGGACAACCGGTATTCAGGCATTGGATCTGGTCGGCCGCAAAGTTCTGCTGGATAAGTTTAAGCAGTTGAACATTTTTACCGGTGAGATGTTTAAGTTTGCCGGGCAGTTTTTACCCTGGAAACCTGAAGGTAAAAATAAAACCTTGCGCAAGCAGGCCTGGGCAGTGACCAAATTGGCACTTAAATGGCGTTATTTAGGGATTCGTCTGGGAATGCGTGCGAAAAAGAATCCGGACAATGTCGGTGCCGCCTCTGTCGATTTCTTAATGTTCTCTGGGTATGCCTATATGGCCTTTATGTGGTTGCAGATGAGCGCAGCGGCGAGCAGACAATTGCAGGCTGGTGAGGGAGAAAAGTCATTCCTTGAGGGCAAGCTCCACACTGCCGAGTTCTTCTTTGAGCGCATCCTGCCTCGCGCTGATGCCCATGCCAAAACCATGGGTGCCGATGTTGACAGTGTAATGGGAATGCCTAGCAATTATTTTGAATAACCCGACGCCTTATGCACGCTCAAGACCCTGTGGTTAGTATCGCGGGGTTTTTTGTTGCCAGGGTAAAATCTGCTGCGCCTGAGGATGGCCTTGCAGTCGGAAGCCTCTCTGGACAGCTGATCTAGCCATTGCTAGAGTCTTCCAAATGTAAATCCAACCAGAGAGTGTGTTATGGAATTTTCAGATGCCGTCCAGGCAAGACATTCTTACCGGGGATTCACAGCCACAGCGGTTGATGAAGAAACCTTAAAGGAGGTGTTTCAGCTGGCAAGTTGGGCACCCTCTAACTGCAATGTTCAGCCCTGGCATGTGCATGTGGTTTCCGGTGAGGCCTGTGATCGCTTGCGTCAGAAAATGAAAGCCGCTGCGATAGAGAATCCCAACGGTAATTCTGATTTTCCATGGCAGGGTAAATTCACTGGGCCATACCGTGAGCGCCAGATCTGCTCGGCGCTGGGTCTCTGGGACTATCAGGGGGTCACACGCGAAGACCGTGAAAAGCGCGCCTGGTCGTGGATGCGTAACTTTGAATTTTTTGATGCGCCCCATGTGGCATTTATTTTTGTTACCGATGAATTCCCGGAGACGTTGCGCCTGGCTGCCGATGTGGGTATGTATGCCCAGACTCTGATGTTGGCCCTTGCCAATGCCGGTATCGGCTCCTGCCCGCAAACGTCGATCAGTTGTTTTCCAGATATGGTTCGCCAAGAGCTGGGAGTCGATAGCAAGTATAAACTTTTGATGGGCTTGTCATTTGGCTATGTAGACAAAGCAGATCCAGCTAATAACTTTCGCACTGAGCGTGAGCCTCTCGAACAGACGACAAAATTTCATCGCTAAGCTTTTTATTTAGTTATTTATTTAAGCTTTTTTTATTTAAGTTTTTTATTAAAAACTTTAGCTCAGGCTGCCTGCACCTGATTGCGGCCACTGGCCTTGGCGCGGTAAAGGGCTTTATCTGCTTTTTTCAGAACCTGATCAAATTGGTCGCTGCTATCACTGCTCGCCACACCTATGCTGACGGTGAGCCGCAAATCGCCATTACGGCGGCTGGCACCGCGGCGTTTTTCACCCTGCTTTTTGGCTTTGGGGCGCTGTTTTTTATCGCGAACGACCATATCGTAATTGGCGATTGTCATGCGGATTTTCTCCAGTGTCTCGATTACCTGTTCCCTGGATTTACCCTTAAATAGCAGACAGAACTCCTCGCCACCATAGCGAAAAGCTTTGCCGCCATCGGCGGTTCTGCGCAGTAACCCAGCGATAACCCGCAATGCCTGGTCACCGAGATCGTGGCCGTATTGGTCGTTGATCTTTTTAAAATAATCCGCATCTACCATCGCTACCGAGTAACTGCCGCGCAAGGTTTTGGCGCTCTGTTTCAGGGCGCGGCGATTGCCTATCTGGGTCAGCTCATCGCGATAGCCAATACTCAGCAGGCTACCGGTCAGGTTTATACTGAGCAGAACTCCAATGCCAGCGAACATAAATGCTGAAATATGGCTGAGATGGATCCACCCAAAAGTGACATAGCTCATCAGGATGCAGCCGAGTACTGAGCTCTCCACAGGCCTCTGCCGGTAAATGTAAAGGCCAATGCAGCTGGCAAAAGCAACAAGGTATAGCAGAGTGGAAACAGCTGATAGATGACCGTTAAACAGCGAGCTTTTTAGTGCTTGCTGTGATGCGTCGAGAAACAGGTTGCTATCCAAAGCCAGTAATCGTGCCAGCAGAATAATCATCACAGGTGGCAGGACAATTGCAGCTATACCCAGTGGCTGTCGGCAGCTTTGCTCGGACAACAGTGCAAAGCAAAGTAGCAGACAGGGCAGCAATAAATTTATGAGATAGTAAACTTGGACGGCGGGCTGGATTTGCAGTGAAACTTGCAACTGTGACTGAATAAGCCAGTAGACGCAGAGCATACTTATGGCTGTGCCAGCTTCCAGGGCATGGTTACTTAACAGTGCCAGCAGTGCCGCCAGCACAAGTAGTATATAGGGCAGTTGTAGAAGCAAGAATCTCAAGTCTTCAGAGCTGCTATCCGGCTCCATCTCGAGAAACTGATGTCGCAAAATTAAAGCTGCTAAGAAACAGGTTGCGGGCACAGCCAGACGCATAATTATAGAAGACATAAATTGCAGCGCTTCCTTGTGAATACTCCCTTTATAGTAGCAAAGCATGGCGGGATCGCCACAGGGCTTGTATTCAAAGGATCGCCACAGGGCTGCCCTCTAGGCGCTAAGAATCTGCACAATCCCTGCAATACTGGCGGTTAGTAGTACGCCACCGAGTATCTGGTAGAAGCGCGCATTGGTCTGCTGCAACAGCTGTTGATGAAAGCGCAGGCCAATAAAATGCCCAATAGCGGCAAAGGGCAGCAGCCAGAGTGCCGCAGCAAACTGCAGGTCGACTCCAGCATAGGCAAAGGCGCACAATTTTATGCTGACCAATACTGTCCAGAGAACAAATAAGGTGTTGCGGAACTCATGGGATTTTATATGGCGCATGGCGACAGCGATCACCAGTGGTCCGCCAATCAGGGAGGTGCCGCTAATATAGGCGCCCAGAACCAAAAAAACAGCATCCAGAACTCGGCTATTACTCTGCAGAGGTTGACCAATAATATAGGTCAGGGAATAAGCGCCAATTAACAGGAAGATAATACAGTTCATCAAATCGGAGGGCAGTATCAACAGTCCGACAACCCCGGCCAATTTGGGGACAATCATAATTAGCAGCGCGTAGCGTACAAAGCGCCAGTTAACGCTGGGTTGATTGTTTTCAGTGCCTTGCTTTTTATTCGTGCGCTTAGATGAAAGCTTATTAGGTAATAGAGTTAGCGCGGAAAAAAACAGCAGGTGTAGAGAGATAATTGGCAGGAAAAACAGCGGATCATTGTGAATCAGCAGTAAGAATGGAATGGTAAACAGCGCTCCTCCAAAGCCAAGCCCGGAGCGCACAAAGCCGCTCCAGATAAATACCAGAACAATTAAAAGGTACTGTTGCCAGAGAAGCTCTATCAATGGCCGCAGCCACCACTGCCATGCACATGACCGTGGGCGATTTCTTCCGCAGTAGCAGGGCGAATATCGATAATCTCCACTTCAAAATGGAGGTTTTTACCCGCTAGTGGATGGTTCATATCCACGTCCGCGTTAAATTTTCCCACCTTGATAATAGTGCCCGGTTTAACCCCATTGTCAGTATTGACGTTAATGCTCTGGCCGATACTCAGTTTTCCTTCGTGTTTAAGGTATTTAGTCGGAATACGCTGGGTATTATTGACATTGCGCAGCCCGTAACCATCCGCAGGCATAACTGTAAACTCACGCTTTTCACCGACTGCTGCTCCTTTAACTGCCGCTTCAAAACCGCGAATCATCTGCCGATGACCATGCAGGTAAACCATTGGCTCTTCGCCGTCGTAATTTTTATCGAGAATTGCCTCATGATCATCTTTAAGCTGATAGTGAAGAGTGATAACGTGGTTATGACTGACCTGCATACTGAGTTCCTGGTAGCGGTAAATTACAGGTCGGCGATTTTACCCTAAGTGGATGCCGGGTACATAAATCAATTACGTCATACTGGTACATTAGCGTCACCCCAGCGTAGGCTGGGGCCTTAAGATCGAACAAAAGAAAGATAATCAAAAAAAGAGGAATCCCTGCCATGTCATCGGCCCGCAACAACAATAAACCAAATGGACAACAGGCCGACCAGCAGCAGGTAGATGAGCAGTTTGGCGCAATGTTTGGCGATGATGTTGAGTCCCTAAAGGGCAAGGGCGCCACCTTTATCCCCAAATCCGCCGAAGTCACCCCTGGTGTGTTAGCGCGCCGTAAAGCCGCCCAGTTGGAGATGCAGGCTGATGGTAATTTTCTCGACCCAGACAGCATTATTCCCCAGGTCGCGGCACTGGATCCCCTGGCGTTTTCCCGCCCCGGCGTTCAGCACGGGGTGTATAAAAACTTGCGTATAGGCAAGTATGAGATTCAGTCGCGCCTTGACCTGCACCGCCACAGCGTCGAGCAGGCGCGCACGGCACTCTGGCGTTTTGTCGATGACTGCCAAAAACATGGAGTGCGCTGCGCACTGATTACCCATGGCAAGGGCGAGGGGCGAGAGCGTCCGGCAATCCTCAAAAGCTGCGTTAATCACTGGCTAAAGCAGTTTGACCAGGTGCTGGCTTTCCATACCGCCCAAAAGCACCATGGCGGACTGGGGGCCACCTATGTGTTAGTTAAAAAGAGTAGCGTTGCCCGCCAGAACACCAGTGAAAAACTCGAGCAGGCACGGCGCTTAAAGCGTTAATTTGTATTTTTGCAATCTGTGTCGCATCGGCCATTTCCAGCACTTCAGCAAATGATCCTTTTGCGATTTCAGGGCGTAACAAGGGAATAATAAGAAAGTATTGGGGTTGCCCTGTGAATCTGGTTTTTAATTTTGCTCTGTTTCATATTGGATGGCTTGCCTGCGTCGTCGGCGCTGCCACTGATATGACGCTGCTTGGCTCAACAATCGCAGTGCTTTTAATTGCCGTTCATCTCTTTAAAGTGGCAAATTTTCGCGCTGAGCTGTATCTGGTTGTAGCGGCGATTATTATTGGATTTACCTGGGAGACTCTGCTGCTGTCCCAGCAGTGGTTGGCCTACGCCGGGTCATCTCTGGGCAGCAGTCTGGCACCGTACTGGCTGGTTATTATGTGGGCGCTGTTTGCAACAACTATCAATGTTTCAATGGCGTGGATGAAAAATCGCTGGTTGTTGGCAGTGGTGATGGGCGCGATTTTTGGGCCTATGGCCTTTATCGCCGGAGAAAAACTCGGCGCGGTTGAATTTCTTGATAACCAGCGTGCGTTAATTGCCCTGTCATGTGGCTGGGCCATACTGATGCCATTAATCTTGTGGTTGGCAGAAAAAATAAATGGTTTTAGCCAAATTGAGGGCGAAACACGATGAATGTACTAATAAGTATCAATTTTGATCTTATGCTCCAGGCAGTGCCGGTTTTACTCCTGGTTGCTGTTACCACCTGGCTTATTAGCCTGGCAATAGATGATGTCAGTATTGTTGACTATATATGGTCGCTGTTATCCCTGGCGGCTGCCTCTTCCTATGCCTATCACACAGGTATCGAAAGCACGGTAAGCTTGGTTATGTTACTTATGGTTTCCATCTGGGCTTTTCGACTGACGTTTTTCCTGATGAAGCGCGGGCGCAACCAGCCAGAGGATCGTCGCTACCAGGTTATTCGCAAACGCAATTCCCCAAATTTCGGCCTTAAAAGCCTCTACCTGATTTTTATTTTCCAGGGCTTTATTGCCTGGATAATCAGTACTATTTTTGTTCCAGTTTTTGATGCTGGGGCTACAGCGAAAACCGCTATTGCCTGGAGCCTGTGGCACAGCGTCGGTGTTGCCCTATGGCTGTTTGGTCTGGTATTTGAAAGTATTGCAGACAATCAGTTACATGCGTTTAACCAGAAGGTAGTCCAGGACAGTAAAACCCTGAATACCGGTCTCTGGCGCTACTGTCGTCACCCCAACTACTTCGGTGAGTTTTGTATCTGGTGGGCCTGGTTTATATTTGCCATTCCAACTGCATCAGTTTGGATACTCGGCGCTCCGCTGATAATGACCTATCTGCTGATGAAGTTCTCCGGGGTTGGCAATATGGAAAATGGCATCACTGATCGCAGACCTGATTATCAACGTTATATAGACTCCACCAATACCTTCTTCCCCTGGAAACCAAGAGTGAATGTTAACGGAGATATCTGATGTTTCGGCTTCTAGCTGGCGTTTTACTATTACTCAGTGTGCAGGTTAGTAATGCAGTTGGAAACGATAAGTCTGATGATTCCGCAACTATTGATAAAAATCTCGACTTTAAGGTCTTCCTCAATGATCGTGAAGTAGGCAGCCACAGTTTTGTGCTGCAGCAGCGTGGTGAAAACCTATTGGTCTCCTCGACCATGAGTCTGGATTTCACCGTTCTAATGATTAAAAAAATTAAATACCGCCATCAGGCCAATGAAGTCTGGCGAGCGGGTTGTCTGGTTTCTCTAAGTAGCCAAACCCAGAAGCAGGGTAAAAATATTAGCGTTAATGCGATTACCGATAACACTGGGTTAGTGGTTGAACATGCTGAGGGGTCGGAAACCATTAAGGGCTGTGCACGAGGTTTTGCCTATTGGGATCCGACACTTCTGGATGCTGATTATCTGCTTAATGCCGAATCTGGCCAGTATCTGCCAGTGGAGATAAGCAGTACTGTGTCTTCTCAAGACAATATCACTCATATGCTGATCGCCGGTTCGAAAGCCGATGTGCGACTGCAATATGATGCCGCCGGTAACTGGCTATCCCTTGAGTCCAAATTGCAGATTGGTGGGCTTCTTCGTTATCAGCGAGTTGCGAC
>ERZ1046568.1729-NODE-1729-length-15146-cov-3.749718_pt1 | contig 15146 bp, 5 predicted proteins | sample MGYA00383092_ERZ1046568 | MGnify/ENA primary metagenome ERZ1046568 (study PRJEB29581, sample SAMEA5548362) | metagenome | biome: marine; feature: coastal; material: water | depth 1 m | study: Short-term variability in the microbial, nano- and picoplankton... | reverse complement strand
ACATAATCATCACTCTGATAAGCATCATTGTCCATAAATTGAGCAAGAGGTATATTGATAGAGTCATATTCTGTATTAAGAATATCTGGGCTTGACAAGAATTCATTTGCCGCACCTATGAGAACATTAGGAGAAGATACCATAAATGTAGAACCAGCGACAAACAATCCTGATCCACAAGCCTTTATGATATTACTAGCGATCATTCCTTCTGTTGTCACAGAAACGTCTACAGAGTCTGCAAAGTTCTCGAATCTGTTAGAAGTAATAATAGTTCCATCACCATCTGATGCATACAAAGGATTGAAAGGATGAACATCAGACACGCCACTATTCATAATTTCGCCAGTAGTGATTCTGAGCAATGAAGGACTATTCGCATAGATACCGCCACCAATAACATTTCTGATACGACATCTGTCAATCAAAATGTCAGCAGGCACAACACCAAAGTCTAACAGGAAGTTTAGTGAGTTGTCATTAGTATCATTTACTAGGTACTGATTTGTGATATTACCGTCAAAATCTATACCGTATAGAGAGATAGTTTCAGCACCAGCAGAAACTTGAGTTCTTATTACTGAGTTATCATAACTCTCGCCACTCATTCCTGACCAAGCAAGCTTCTTGATCTTGGTAACATTTGCAGTACCCTGAATACCAAAGTCATTCGGCAATAGAATATGTGATGCCATGTAAGTCTTACCATTCAAGGTAACACTCTTATTTCCTGCTACGGATCTAGATTGTATCGACTCGTTAATCTTTGAGGTATCGTTATGTGCAATGGTGACAGTGCTTGGATTTGGATTAACATACACTAAATACGTTTCTTGTGCTGGCGCTGTACTGTCGCCTAAAGTAATTTCGAAGTAACCTGCAGTTGTGTTAATAGACTTGATAGGTACATCTACCCATCCTCTACTAGGAGCATCTGGTGCAGTTAAAGAGAAGTGCGTTATCTTATTGTAAGTATTATCTGAAGAATCTTTGCCTCCCCAAGGAGTGTAGTCAAATAGATGGTAGTCTTGCCAAACGCCTCCACTGAAATCTTTAGGTCCTAAAACTGCTCTAAGTTTATATGGCCCATCATCAATCGATCTGTAACAAAGTATTCCTTGCTGATCACCTGCACTTAATCCAGTAAATCTGATAAAGTTATTTGTATTAAAAAACGGAAGAGGATCTAAGTAAGATGATCCTTGATCAGGAGTATATTCAACGCTTTTTATCAAAGGAGTTGACTGACATTGCCCAACGTGACCATCTTTAGCATCGAAATACGCAAACTTATACGCAAAAGTTCTGTGACTAGATGAAGTTCCTTCAGCAAATCCACTTTGTCCCTGTACGCTTATACTCACATTAGTAGGAGTCGTATTGATTTGATCTGCTTCTTCAGATGCACCGTAAAGTCTTAAGGTATTTCCAACGAAATAGTGTTTAGCCAATGATGTGTCTGATATTCTTATTACCGCAGACTGTAGATTACTAACGCCTTGAAATGTTCCCTGCACATCTTCAAGACTGTCTATCACCTGTCCACCATCAAAGGTATCACTATACTCATTGAACAAAGAACCGAACATAGCAGATACTTTAAGTTCTACTCTATCCCCGGTGTAATAAAGATTGTTGTTTCCTTCATCAATATAATCGGTCGTTATAGTGATTGGAGTTGCACCGTTATCAGCAGTGCCTATCACCCGAAGCTTAACTTGAGCAGAATCAAATGATGTAAAATTACTAGTGTTAGTCAGATCAGTTATATCTGTAGGAATGAATGGCTTTTGAAGTACGTTAGCCCAGTTTAAAAAATATGAGCCGTCTCTATACGCTGAATCATAGAATAGTCCTGTGGCATTCAATTGATTACCCATTCCAGGAATATTGACATTTATTGCATTCAGTTTTTCTCTGACCGTACCTATTCTTGCTTCGATATTAGCATCAGACAGCACAGCATTTGTGACATTCTCGAATGTTATTTTAGAAGACGTTGACTCCGACACGTCTGTTATTACAAACAAATCGCTCGTGTTTGTGCCCGAATCCGTAATAGAGGGTAACTGGCTGATCTTCTTTGATGTGTCTGGCATTGCTTTTTCCTTTTAGTTAATATCTTTTGTACTTACGAATCTCTTTTCCACATATAAACACCGTACGAAGCCTGCTGAACATCAAAGGCAGAACTGCCACCTGTAGATGCTGTTGTCTGGTCGGCTGTGCTTCTAACTACTGAGTTACTACCCTGAGAGATGGGTGCGGAACCTAGTGAACTACTGAAGCTACGACCTGTTTTAACCGTATAATCATGGGTATGTGACGGCATATTATCTATACTAATAGTGCGACTATTCTCACTGTAGTTCTGACCTGCGGGTGGGGTATTGCCACTGACTGTTTGCAGAACCCGACCACCACCAATACTTGTCCAACTACCGCCAAATAATGTCGCTGGGCTTGTATTGACTGTTGAGACGTAAACCGCACCTACAGGGTAAACTCTAAGTAATACGGCAGCTATACCATTTTCATTAAGCGAGGCGGCAACACTAGATGTAGCAGTAAGGGTACCAGTAACTGTTAGATCGCCTGTCAGGGTTGAGTTTCCTGTGACAGCTAGAGACGTGCCGGTAATAGAAGTGAACGTGCCTGGCATAGGCGATGAGGCGCCTATTGTAGTAGCATCAATACTACCGCCGTTGATGTCCACACTAGTAAGTACAGAAGTGCCAATAGGATGTGTTGTCGTTCCTAGAGTAACTAGCCCTTTAATATTTCCTCCAGATATATCAACTGTTGGAAGTGTTGCTAAATTTGTGGCAGATATAGTTCCATCAACAGAGACGTTAACGGGCATCATATCATTTGATATTCTACCTGTTGCGGTAATGTCTCCGTCATCTGCAATAGTCAGATTGTGTGTGCCATCTGTAAGGATTAAAGAATCGTGATTACTACTAGTCTCTAAAGACCAAGTATCTGTTCCACCCAACTTAAACTGTAGTGTTCCTGCAGTATCAGCTTTGTTTATCGAGATTTGATCGCTTGTCTCAAGTTGACCGGACACTGTAATCTTTCCGCCACTAACAGCAGAAAGGTTATTTGCTGATATAACGTCATTAATGCCCACAGAGAAATTGCCACTAAGTGTAGTGTTTCCTGTATTGTCTCCGTTAAGAGTCATTGCAATGTCTGCGAAGTCTACCAGATCATTGGTAGTGTCCACCCAATTAGAGAAGGTCTGTGTGGTTGTTACGCTATTAATTGTTACACTCATTTCTTTGTCTCTTTAAATGTGGTTTCTAGTAATTGAAGTGCTGATTCAAGTTTGGATATTCTCATTTCCATGTCTTGTATGTATTTATCTTGTTTGCGTTTAGCAACCGCCTGCTGATAGGCTTCCCTATCAGTGTTTACTATTCCCGGTCCCGAACGGACTAGACTATTATTAGTATTCATTAAGTTAACGCTATCGCCCTATAATCAAATATGTGTGGGAACAAGTTGATATCGGGGTTTATATTTCCTAGTTCAGGAGTATCTAGTTCAGCAGTACTACTTGTTACGCCGTGTCTCAAGACGAACTTTAACTGGAATGTCTTATATTCTGTGTGTAAAGCATAATCGCCAGAAGTAGCTTCTTCAGGAAAATCATACTCGAACTCTCTATAATCCCTCGTGTTACTCGTGTTAGAATATAGATCAGGAGAAGAGTTATCCAGTTTTAGCCATGGTCCTTGCTCTTCAACATTCTCAGGATAAACAAATCTTGCGTAAACGTCAATAAATGTGCCGGCTGGTCTATATGCCGCTAGATAAACTCTCATGCCAACAGCTTCCATATCTTCTGCTAAAATAACTTCTTTAGTTATCCACTTAGAACTATTGGCCTGATTTTCTGCAATTCTATACTGATATGCAAACAGTTCTGAAGTGGCAACATCAACTAAAGGAGAAACTGAACTTAATCCTTTATTATCAAGTTCAATCTGTATCTTAAAGTCTTCAGCTATATCATTAGCAACTCTATACGACTTACTCATTATCGTTCTTAGGTTGTTTGTTGTATACACATTAGAGTTTTTGTCTATAGCCTTATCTACTACTCCATTAGCTTGTAGTAATGATAGTGAAGATGATGTATTCAAAGAATCGCTTATATAAACTTGTGGCTGAAAGTAGCTTATTTTTTCGTTAACGACTCTAACTACTTTAGCAGAGGCTCCGCTGTCAGCTCCTTGAATAATCTGATCATTAGGCCTAACTATTCCAGAACCAATTTCACCATCATCTGTTTCAACAAACTGTGTACCAGCGAATATTTTACTTGGATCTACACCAACATCTATCCAGTCTTGATTGGTTGTTGACGGAGCTCCAGTATCAACAATAGTGTAAGTTGATCCTACTATAAGATTACCTATGGTGATAGTGTCGGTGTCATCTAAGTAGTTTGTGCTTGTGGCGCTACTTTCTCTTAAATACAACTTATCTGGCTTGTTAGGATTAAAGTGTGAAACTTTACCTGCAGTACATAGTGTTACTATAGCACTCGAAGAATTTTCAAAGAAGGCTGTGTCGAGTGTAAATACTTTAGTTGACGATAAAGTGTCTACGTTTAGAACCTTACCAACTATAAACTCTGTTCCAGCATTATTTGCAACGTGTATGTAATCGCCTAATGCTATTCCGGGGGTGCCTTGGATTGTTACTATGTTCAAGCTGTCGCCAGTTACGCTTGCAGTAAACGTCTCGGACTTTTTAACAAACGCTACTTCGTCAATTTCAAAATTTTGAGTAGTATCAATAATGTCTATAAACTCTACATCATTAGGACTCAAATTTACTGTAGCACCTGATGTTGCAAAATTGTGGCGATTGATAGAGAACTTGATATCTTCATCTTGATAAGATTTCCAAGCACTATCATTTGTTGATGTGAACAATACACCGTCACCCCAGTCATTAGTCACCGCTTGAGATGAGGGAGCAGATCCTTTAGATAGGCTAGTCTCTCCCACCTTAGAGGTATATATTAGATAGTCTGGAGAGTTCGCATCAGGAATAACTACAAATGCATATTCGGCATCAGCACTTAGCCTAACAGGATTATCAAAGGCAAACTTAGTTGGAGTTATGCCTGTGTCTGATGTTTGAACTTGAGAGGAGTTTAGGTGCTTACTAGCAAACGGTAAAACTCTCTTAGATGGATATCCATTTTGAACTTCTCGTATCTGTAGAGTTACGCCTACGGTAGGACTCTTCTGCTTGAAGTGTACATCAATGTCACTAATTAGGGCGACATTTGCGTCATCTGTAATAGAACCTTTTATCTTAAATGTCTGTGCAATTGGATCGCCGACTTGTCGTTCAATTTCTCTAGTTACAATATCCACTTTAGTATCAAAGTTTATACTTCTGGTGGTCATGTTCACATCGCTTTTATTTATTGCGAAGTTATATCCTCTGTATGTTGCTCTGGCGTATGAAGTAGAAGCAGAATCGATACTAGCGTATTGATCAACATCAACAACCTCTAAGACGTTCTCTCCTACGAAGAAAGTTTCTGCGGGTATCACGAACACTGCATCACTTCTCACTTGAGATCCTTTACCATACCCATCTACTGACGAATGCCAGTTACCTGCTGAGACGTTTTTAACATCTAGACTTGAACTGTCTGCGATACCAAATTCAATTACTGGTCCAGGAGCGACATGAGCATCAACTGCCTTCTCATCGAAAAAGAAGTAGTGTCGAGTGTTAGGTCTTAAACCAGTAATCAGAACTTTGACAGTCTTTCTTCTGAGGTAAGGCTTCATGTTTACGTCTGTAACAAAGTTACCTATTGCCTGATTAATTTCGTTACCAGAACTAGTGATACTAGACTGTGCTATGGTTTGCTCGAACTGTCCCATGACTACTCTACGTCTAGGTCTAGTAGTGCCTACTCTTTCTTCTGATATAACTTCTTCGCTAGTCAAAGGAACGATCTCTTGAACAGACTCAAGCAAACTTAACATGGGTCCAGCAATATCTAATTCAATGTTAATCTCTGGGTTCTTAATTACATCATATCCAGAATCAAACGGAGGATCAATTACGGCCTTACCTTTATAATCATAAAAGTTAGATACGCAGTTTCTGAATGTAGTAGCATAAGGCTGACTAATAACTTCTACGCTAGATCCACTTTTAGCAATAGTTGCTATATCTGGGAAAGAAAGTTGAGCACCATTGCCAGATTCCGCTTTAAGGTCTATAGGAAACTGAGTTACAGCAGGAGTGACTACAGTTCTGCCTCTATCTAATGTAGCTTTGAACTCTGGATCAGTGATCTCTGCTAAATTCAAATCACTTAAGGAGTCAGCGAGTATTCCATTCTTAAATCTATTTGCACCGTCAGCACCAGTAATCAATAAGTTTTGTGTTTGTTGTTCTAGCATACTGAGTGATACTATGTTAACTAAAGAGTCGATTCTCTGCTCAATTCTTCCAATGTCTTCCATTTTGTAAGTCTTAGTTGCAACTGATCGTACACTTATCTTGTCCGTGCCTACAATATTAGTAGTGTTTCCTGGTATTCTAACATTTGCAATAGAGTACAGTCCTTCAGTTCTGGGAACACTTGGGTTTTCACTTTCTCCGCCTTTACCTAAAGTTAAGTTGGCATACTCGTCAAGAACCACACTATCTACTCTAGACATATAATATGTTTGGTCTGAAGAGATTGATGATCCTACAGAGGGTACCACCGCTCTAGGCTCAATCTGTAGATCAGTTTCAATTACCAAAGGAGCGTTAGTGTTTCTACTAGGAGTTACTAGTTTTTGTGCGTAGGGTCTAAAGTCGAAAGAGTTCAGTAGATTATGCTCTTTCGCAGACTTGTCTACATATGTTTGTACTAGGTTTAAATTACCTGTCAATGATTCATGAGTATAACTATCGCTAGTCAAAAATCCACCACCAATAGAACTGCTTCTACTCAGATACTTAAACTTAATCAGTAAGTCGTTATTATCTAAAGATTCTCCGCTCTTCAACTCAAGATACGAAAGATCATAGAATCCATCTTTCTGGTTATTAACAATTCTAAACTTAGAGGTAATGTCAGTAGGACTATTTGCCTCCCTTCCGAATTTGTCTTTGACTTGTAGAAGTTGCACAGCATTGGCTACTCCCAATAATGCCTTGCCGTTTGAGAATACTACTCTAATATATCCAGTTTCTAGAGAAAGGCCGTCTTCAGTTAAGTCATCGACTCTATTATAGTATAAAGTGTCTATTTGACCTGCCGCAGCCACAGATACGTTTCCTGTACCTTCAGCATCATAAGTTGCGCTAGTAATGTTGATTATTGTGTTACTAGCTGAAATACCCACTAGTTGATTGTTTAGAGGAAACCCATCGCTTGTATTTAATGTTACGGTATTTGAAGAAATGCCACTAAGTCTAATTCTTCTAGTGACTTTAATATTAGAAATAGAGTCCATACTACTCTTACCCGTATCGAATATCATACACCCTTTATTCGAGTTAAATAGGTAAGCACTATCAGTGGCTCCGGTAGAGGTAAGATCGCCGTTAGCCTGTTTTTTAAGTAGGTTTAGAGCTCCACCAGGATTATCCGCAAGACCTATTCCATTAATAGGAGTTCCTATATGACCATCCAATTTTTCAATAGCATATACATATATCTTGCCCGGCGAAGTCGCACTCTCATCATCGTGAACTATATTGGCAATAGAACATTTACCTACTGGAGTCGTACCGTAATATAGCGTATATCTAGCATTCGATCCTCCGTTTATCAAAAAGTCTAACAGAGTGCCAGAAACCGTACTATTATACATATAATACTGACCGTAATCGATACCCGTTCTTTGTCCGGGTTTACTCTGAGTCACGGATACTGGAGATATGGGAAGCTTCTTTGGAGATACTGTAGTAACTTCTTTACCGTAAACAAAGGCTTTGCCAGGAGAAACAACAGCAAAGGCAGTATCGTTTTCTCTTTCAAGAGTAACTTTCAGTCCGTTCGTTACATAGTTACCAGATTCTTCGTATGTTCTTCTGGCTAATTCGTTACCCAAGACATTGAACTCTGTTCTGTCTCTAATTCTTACTGGCTTACCATTAACATATCTAATCAATGCAAAGAACTCTGTAGGTTCTGTAGCCGTAGAATATGAAACTAGAGTGGGCACAAGCTGAAGCCTGTCTGCACCTGGGGCATTTTCGTTATTGAATCCGGATGCATTGTCCAGAAGTGTACTATCGTTATCTGAGTCTATAAGATTCTCTTTGACTGTAAATCCTACAGATACTGTTCCTGGAGTAGAACTATATTTTGATACTATAACAAATTGGTTGTCTACAAAGATGAAGTGGCCTTTCTGATAGATAACGCCTTCATCACATGAAACGCCGAATGACCTGCCCTCATGTTCTGCCACAGTTGCGACCGTAACTGTTTGAACTACGTTAGAGTTAGAATCTAAAATCTCTAAGGCTTCACCCTGTAAGAAGCCTTTAACATCAGTCTGGTTATCTTGAGAGGTGTTTCTATATTTTATGAAAAAAGTTTTTAAATCTGGATCTTGAGTCTGAAATCCGTTTTGACCTTTGATGATTTCTGCTTCTAGATTAGACTTAGTGCCTCTAGCTACGAATGTGGTAGTGACCCCATTCTCGTCAGTAGCCTGGTCATAGATAGCAGGATTAGAAAATCCAGCCTTATCGTTCAACTTAACATAAAACAAATCGTCACGAGCAGTTAAGTTGATACCACTTATAATCGTTCCTTCTTTGTATATGTTCGATCCGAATCGTTCCACCTGTTTCTGTAGAATAGTTTGAAGCTGAGTTAACTCTCGTGCTTGCACCGCTTTCGCTGGCTTAAACAGGACCTTATTGAACTGCTTGGACTCATCAAAGTCATCGTAGTACGGATCTACATTTAAATCTGTGTTAATACCCATGGGCTATATTCTCTTTCCTTAAAAGTCAAATAAGAACTTAATCTTCTCTTTTGTGATTTCTTTTCTCTCGATAGGAGAAAAATCTATGTAATGCAGAAGGTCTCCGCTATACGGAATATATGATCCGTACACTATCTCACTAAAATTATTTATAGTTAATGTATTACCGCTTTGCGCTTCAGCACTATTTTTAACTATTATTTTTCCAGGTAAAAAATTACTTCTGTGATCAGAACTGTTATCCGTTACATAAATTCTAGTAGTATTCGTTGAAGAATTATATTCAACTTCGTGGACAGTTCCCCTAACAACTTCTATGTCTTTATCTGGGTTTAAGCCAGAAACAGCAGTAGATATTACGCCAGTTTTAGAATTATCAACATTGCTACTGTTTGCTGTAAACACTACTCCAGGCTGTACATTCCCATTTACTACGTCTGCACTTAAATCGACACCCATCATGCTTTCCCATTCGCTAGTATTAATATTTCCTAGTTCAGTGATCACATACTTATTGCCGGATATCTTTTGTGTGACCGGAATACTTTCCACAAATTGCTCGATAACATTACCTTGAGAAATTTGATCTCTTTGGTCTTCAGAAACTATAAAGCTAGTCCTATTATCAAAGCTAGTGGGAGGCACATCGCTAGTCGCATATGGCCCAGTTCCAGAGCGTTTCTCGAACTTAGGATTTTTAATTAATCCCACTTGCGTGTAATAGTTAGTACTTGGTATAGTTGGCGACTCTCCAGAAAAGTTTGTCACAATACATAATCGACTCATCGCCAATTCATTTGCGGGATTAGAGCCGTGACCGCCAGAAGGAGAAACTACAGCACGAAGAATAGTAGGACTATCATCAGAAAGTCCTTCTGGATTAATTGCTGTAGCTGTTGCAAACTTATATTTAGTTCCTTTGGTTTCATATGCAACTCTAGTAAGAGTTCCAAATCTGTTCACTATGCCGTATGCCTTAGCCGTGATTCCTCCTAGTGAGGGATTACTAACTAGAATCTTGGGAACCAACTCACATTCATCAGGTAAATCGTCAGTGGAGTTTACAAAAACTGTAATACTCGAAGTTCCCTGATCCGATTCAGAGTCTAATACCTCGAAAAGTCTTCCAGCTAATGGACCAGTAGACGCCCTCAAATACATATTTTTATAGAATCCTCTTATGTCAGATATTACCTGATTATTAGCAATCCTTAAGTTAACCTCTCTAATGCCTGTTCCTATAACTGGCTCTTTTTGACCTACCCTAGAGACGTAAGAACTATTTACTCCGAGGTCAAATACGAATTGATTAAAATGATTTGTAGGAGTAGACTCCACAACTATTTGTGAGATACATTCCTTTGCGTTTGCAATCACATCCTTATCGCCGCCATCAGAAGGCAAAGGCAAACTGTTAGAGGTCTTATAGATATTTGCTTCAGAAGCGACAACAGTGAACATATAGTGCCAGATGTATTTGTCGCTAGTTTCGACTGATTGGTATCCTGAAGAGGCCAATTCTGCTATAACTGATTGAGGACTACTTGTCGATGGACTGTTGTTATTGTTCTCTATACACTTAAATATCAAATAGTCGTCATCTGCATTTCTAATACTGATGATAGTATTTGAAGACTCTATGTCCTTAGTGTCGTCATAAGCATCGTATATTGTACCTGGTATCCAAGTATTTTCATAGAACATATATCTTGCGCTATCGTTCTCTATCTTGTTACCAAATATAACCTTTCTCTGAAAGTCTCTTTTATCCTTCTGAGTATTCGTAATACCAGGAACATTTTCTACGCTAGACAAAGCCCTGGAAGCCATTATATAATATTCTGCTTCGGGTCTAAGAGACTGGAGTTGATTAGAAACAAGAGTTGTAATCTCGCTAATATTTGATACACTTAAAACATTACTCAGTGTGCCGTTATTAAGCGTGGTCAATTCAGTCTCGAACTGAGCCCCGAGAAGCTCATTCTGATTTTTAAATGAATTGAACAACTCATTAGTCGTCTCAACTTTAAAATTTTCTGTTATAATTTTTGCCATTATCGTTTCCGTTATTGTTAAGCTGTACGCTGTTCTCTAGTGCTTGGTCCTATTATATATGGATACTCTGGAATCTGTAACTCGCTATCCTCAAATGTTAAGAAGTATGCATATGTGCCAGTAGGATAATCTGGAGTATAGCAATATCTTCCGTTAAACTCGTCAAGTGTGCCTTCTACTGAAAACTCGTTATAGAAGTAATCTTCAACAAACGATCCAGCACTAATTTCACTATAATCAAAATTTCTTCCTTGTAGTGGCACATCATGTAAGTCGTATGAACTCCTCATTCTAATTACTGGACTGGTAAGATCAAGGGGATCAGAAAATGCATAAGGTCCATATATAGGATAGCCATCAAAAGCATACCCAACAATTTTAGAATGGCCTGCTGTATATGTATCACCGCCACCATCTGCCTGATAGCTAGAGCCGTATCTCATACGATCATTACCAAAATATAAATGAGGCGCTACGTTGAGATAGGGCGAAGATTCTAAAAACACATCTTCATACATCATTCCATAACTATAGAATGCACCACTTCTATATGTATATTGTCCGTCAGAGTCTGGTCTTCCACCGCAGGCATCAAGGACAAAATCTTCAGAAACAGAAACTTCGTTCCAAGTGAATCCACTAGGAGCACTGTTAGGATTGACTTCTAGAGTTCTGACTTTAGATCCTGCAGTCATGATAGTAACACCATTTATGGTAATACCTATAGGAATACTAGTACTAACTATTTGGGGATCTCTAGTATTACTTCCCGCTCTATATACAAAAGAAAAGTCATGATTCTGATCGAAAATATCGCCATTAGGAAACAGTCTTTGCTGTACTCCGTCATTAACAAAGTTTGTACCAGCTTTTACTGGATACGGATCACCGTCTGAAGTAATTCTTAGTGTTGCCATATTCTATTGCTCCTGTATTCCTATCAAGATAGAGTCGTCTGCATATATGCCAGTAACCTTTGATAGTAAATGTAATCCTCCTCCACTTGTCATCGTAGACAAATCGATAGGATCATGTTGTGGATCATTTGTATAAAGGTCTAACAACATAGGTGTCTTTGATAACTGAAAAGTGTTCTCTGTAACATTAACAGCATAATAGTAGTGAGGCTGTATATCTCTTTCACTAATAGTAAATGTTCCCGGAGAAAATTCAGTAACCACATACTCCTCTTCTAGATTACCGCTAGAGCCAGTTGAGGTATGCTTCCTATATTCTAGCAATGTGTCGTTAGTCATATAGTGATTTGACGATGTAGTAATCGTATAGCCATCTGCTCCGACCATAGTATCTGGCGTAAACATGATCGTATTGTCTGTGACATCTACTAGTTCTAATCTACCTATAGACCATCCACTCGAACTGGTTATGCTACCTGGAAAAGAAGAATATATTGGCACAGTTACATCATCTGATTCTATTACACCGCTTCCTGTTCCATAAGACTGTAGTAAAGTTGTATCTATATTAGGATACGTTTTAGGATCATCTCTAGTGCCGATTTTTCTATTATCTGAAGTTGCTGTTTCTAGACCCGTTACAAAGTATGTCTGCCAAAGTCCTTGCAAATAGTCTTTCTGTAGATTAGATTCTGCTGACATATCTTCTGGATTCCAAGATTTTATATGCCTATTGGCCTGACTATTAGAAGCAGACAAATACTCGTTATCGCCGTCAGTAGATTCATTGCCCGTCACAGGAAAGGATTTGATTCTCCAAAATCTTGCGGGGAAATTATTGCCTGTTTCCATATCGGAATATCTGATTGTTCTAGCATCGTCATGTGTGTAGTTAGTTATGCCTGCTTGATCATCTGGATCATCGAGAAGATCGTTATGCTCTAATTGAATAGGGGTAGATCCACTTAGATATGTCTGAGGAGGAGTAAATGATCCCCAAGTGTGATCTGCTCTCTCACTTAAATCGTTCTTATAATACGGAGTAACAAATATCGAATCTGAGTAAGATACTTTTCCTGTACCATCAAAATTATTGCCGTTTCTGAGTGCAATAAACTCTTCACCCACATTTACTGATTGTTTAGAAAATACTACAGAGTTAACAATACTAGGAGCATCCAGGGGTGTTTTAGCACCTATAGTGGTGTATGCGCTATCTGTAAATTGTCCCTCACCGACTGCTAATAACTTCTCTTCAAGTCTAGGGTCCATGTCTTGCAAGCCGGCAACCATTTTTAAATTGTCTAGTGCTTCACTGCTACCTAGGTCACCGTCTCCATCAAAATCAACTAATAAGTCAAGTCCAAAGTAAAGCCAGAAAAAAAGCCAATCCGACCGAGTAGATGAATCTAAGTATTGTACTTTTTCCCAAGTAGCATCACCCATATCTAGTATCTTATATGGTTGACCCTGCTCTAGGTTAGTACCGCCTACAGTGGTATTATCTTCGCTTACAGATGCGCCTAAACTATTCCAAATAGAGAAGGGGGTGGTTCCTAAATCTGTTATTGTATATTTTATGCCTTGTTTGGCCGCCCCAACATATATCTGTCTAGACGAAGCCAACTGCGTGCCTTGAATGTTGAAGGTCGCTATCTCTAAATTCAAATCTCCGTCTAGGTTGTTAACGCTATTCACAAGAGGCTTACTGAAAAGTTTTGTTCCTGCTACACCAACAGTCTCTTTTATTAATGGCTCATATCTACTTGGTGATACAATCGAGGACACTTCATACGAGTACTCCTGAAAATAATCATTGTCGTGTAAACTTTTAGTGGTCTCACTCAAGAAAGACGATTTAGAACTCCACTTACCCTCCGTCTTCCCTTGGCCTTGAACACGAATATTCGCATTAGCGACAATTTTATTATAGTTTGGTGAAGTGGGTTCATCATTAACGACATCAACTAATTCACGATCTGTATATGTGTAACCAGTTTTAGTTACTCCTAGTCTCGAAATCTGGCCAATTTGATAAGATGAGTTTCCTAGTATCTCTGCATTTGCTCCCATTTGAGGAGAGGTTGGATCATCAACTATTCTAGTGAGTGCCTTTTTAGTTGATCCTATTATTGCAGGAATACAAACGATACCCGTATCTCCTGCGCCTATCTGTTGATCTATCACTGGCTTAGATTTAGACACGAATATCTCTCCTTCTTGAGGAGTATCAGAAGCGCCAATTGCTCTCCATGTTGCAGAAGGCGTGTTTCCTAAATCTACAATCTTATATTCTTGGTTAGGCAACATTCTAACTAAGCTGGTGTTACCTTCAAAGCCGTAGAATGATAGAGGTCTAAAGAAGAAGTCGTTTCCTTCTCTTTTCAAAAACTTTGCCTTGACAGTATATGCTTTTGTCTCTCCCGTAGTAAGATCGAAAACTGTATTGCTGTTTTGATAATTTGAACCAGTTGCTGTGCATCCCATTGTTTCTATAATAGGTGTTACGCCGTCACTTGTTGCATTGTGTATGTAGTTGCCTGACTGGTTTATCTGTAGATCAGGAATCTGAATGCTTTGTGTGATTACTTCTCCAACATCAATATCAATGTTGACGGCATCAAAGTTCAATATAACATCTCGCTTATTGAACTTAGTTATTGCGAGATGCTCAATAGCTATCGCAACATCGTTTTGATAATCAAGCCCAGGATTCAATATATTCAAGTCTGATATTGTTCCTATTTTTAGCGTAATAGGACTAAATGCATTCCCAATTTCTGTGTTGAGGTTTTCATTGTTTGGACCAGACATTCCGTAATCATCATTGTCTATGTTATTAGCCCCGCCCGGTTCACCGGCAGGTATGTCTAGTTTGATTTTTTGATAATCTTCAATAAGATCTGGAATAAGGGATACTGTTTCTACGTTAGTCAACGCTCCTATCTCAAACTCAGCACTACGGTTTATTGTACCGAATGACTGAAAGGCGATAGGTAACTTAACGTCTGTCTCTACTGCGACTTGACCAGGGTGCAAGTCGCCTCTAAACCTTTCGAGAGTAAAAGATGGAGAATCAACTTCCTGAGGATAACTAGTCGCTTCTCCAGAATTATCGTTTATTCTATTTGGATAGCCAGCGATATTAAATGCTTCAGGATATCTATATTTCAGCCTATTTAAGTGT
>ERZ1046568.1726-NODE-1726-length-15152-cov-17.259323_pt1 | contig 15152 bp, 15 predicted proteins | sample MGYA00383092_ERZ1046568 | MGnify/ENA primary metagenome ERZ1046568 (study PRJEB29581, sample SAMEA5548362) | metagenome | biome: marine; feature: coastal; material: water | depth 1 m | study: Short-term variability in the microbial, nano- and picoplankton... | reverse complement strand
AAAAATAAAAGAAAAAAAATTTTTTAATAATAGTGTAACATAAGTTACTACCATTGATTTAAATTTGTTTTAAATTTCTAATTCAGAATTTATTACTATGAAAATAGAACAATTATTTACCGGATGTCTTTCAGAGATGGCTTATTACATTGAGTCTAATGGGGAAGCAGCAGTAGTAGATCCTTTGAGAGAGACAGCACCTTATATACAAATGGCTGAAGCTGATCAGGCAAAAATAAAATATATATTTCTAACACATTTTCATGCTGATTTTGTTTCTGGACAGTACGATTTAGCTCGTAAAACAGGTGCGAGAATAATTTTCGGCCCCAATGCAACGGCAGAATATAATATTTATAATGGAGCTGATGGAGAAGATTTTTTTATAGGTAATGGTAAGATAACCTTGTTACATACTCCCGGGCACACTATGGAATCATCGTCCTACTTAATAACAGATGAAGATGGAAATACTCCTTGTGTTTTAACTGGAGATGCTCTTTTTATTGGAGATGTTGGTCGTCCAGATTTGGCAGTAAAAGAAGGTGCTTTGACGGAAAAAGATCTAGCCGGACACTTGTTTGATTCTTTAAGAAATAAAATAATGACCTTGCCAGATGACATTGTTATATATCCTAATCATGGTGCAGGATCTGCTTGCGGAAAAAATATAAGTTCAGCAACTTATGATACGCTTGGCAATCAAAAGAAAACCAATTATGCCTTAAGAGCCGACATGACGAGAGAGGAGTTTATTGAAGAAGTAATTTCAGGATTAAAGCCGCCGCCACAATATTTCCCTAATAATGTTCGAATGAACAAATCAATTAATACAAATATTGATGAGATTTTACATAAAGGTACAACTCCATTAGACCCTTCAAGATTTAAAGAATTAAGCGACCAAAAAGATGTCTTAGTGATAGATACTCGCTCTAAAGAGGCATATTCAACTGAGGGAACTGTTCCTGGCGCCTGGTATATTGGTATTGACGGGAGTTTTGCACCTTGGGTTGGAGCTTTAGTTTCAGATATCAACCAAAAAATAATATTTATTACAGACGATGAATTACGTGTACATGAAATTGTCACTCGTTTTTCAAGAGTTGGGTATGATAATACTATAGGTTATTTAGATGGAGGCATCGCAAATTGGAAATCTCAAGGTTATCAATTAGACTTTATTAAGTCCATATCAGCTACTAAATTTGCAGCTATGTTAACTGAAGAAAAGATTGAGAAACCAATTGATGTTCGTAAAGAATCTGAATATTTTTCAGAACACGTTATTGGAGTAGAAAATTTTCCATTAGATGATATACATTCAAATTTTAAAAAAATTAACCTAGAGAAAGATTATTTTTTACATTGTAAATCTGGTTATCGCTCTTTAATTGCAGCATCTATATTTAAAGCGAATGGAGTGAAGCAGGTAACCAATATAGAAGGAGGGTTCAAGGAAATCATCAAAACAAAGATCCAGCTGTCTGAATTCGTTTGTCCCACAACCTTAATGTGAAGTCGCTCAGCAAATAACATATTAAAATAAAAACGTTTAATTAAATGAAAAATATAAATAATACCCAATTTAGAGAACTTATTAATAAAAATTCTGAGGCTGTAATCATTGATTGTAGGACCGAATCTGAGTGGGACGAAGGAAGGATTAAAAATGCTATTTTATTAGATCTTTTTGAATCACAACTATTTATGCAAAAAGTTGAAGAATTTGATAAAAATAAAATGTATTTGGTATACTGCAGAAGTGGTTCAAGAAGTGTGGCAGCTTGTCAAATACTAGAATCTGTTGGAATTAAAAATGTTTTTAATCTCACAGAAGGCTTCAATGGTTGGGATGGTGATATCCTTGTTTAATTAAATTAAAAAAAATGACTACAATAATAAAAATTCAAAATTTAAAATGCGGTGGATGTGCAAATACAATTATTAAAAAAATTTCAGACATTGAAAACGTAACAAATGTAAATGTAAATGTTGCAGAGTCAACTGTTACATTTGATTCTCTTGGTCAAAATGAGATTACATTGGTAAGGCACAAAATGGCTGTATTAGGATATCCTGCTGACGGCGAAAGTAATTCAGTTGTCTCTAAGGCAAAATCATATTTTAGTTGTGCATCTGGTAAAATGTCCTGAGAATTGCAATAATTTTCAATTGCTATTTTACAAATGGATTTAAATAAAAACTTCTGGGATTTACGGTATCAAAATAATGAAACAGGTTGGGACATAGGCTATATTTCAACTCCATTAAAAAAATACATTGATCAACTTACTGATAAAAATATAAAGATATTAATCCCTGGAGGAGGTAATTCTTATGAAGCAGAGTATCTTCATAATCTCGATTTTAAAAATGTATTTGTGGTAGATATTTCCCCAACCGCCTTAACTAATTTAAAAAGTAGAGTCCCAGATTTTCCAAAAAATCATTTGATAAATATTGATTTTTTTAAATTAAATAATTCATTTGATTTAATTTTAGAACAAACTTTTTTTTGTGCTTTAACACCAAAACTTAGAGATAACTATGTTTTAAAAATGAATCAACTACTAAGACCAAACGGAAAATTAGTGGGTCTTCTTTTTAATATCCCGTTAAACAAAGACCGCCCTCCTTTTGGGGGAACTAAAAAAGAATATTTATCTTATTTTAAGAATTATTTTAAAATTGAAATCATGGAGCTTTCATACAATTCAATTTCAGAAAGAACAAATAATGAATTGTTTATTAAACTAATAAAAAAATAGTTTTAATTTTTACCAAAACCTGTAAATAACTGGCTGAAAAATCCTTTTGGAAAATTTTCTTCATTTGAGAATCCTAATTCAATTTCTCCGTTGTCGTCAGGTACATAACTGGTTTTAAATAAAAAATCCCAAATGCTTAAGCTTATTCCAAAGTTAATTCCCTTCGGCTTGTTTTCTGGTAATGCTTTCATATGATGATATAGATGCATTACAGAATTATTTAGTATGTACTTGAAAGGCCCCCAAGTTATTCTGATATTAGCATGATTTAAATGCCCAATAGTTATTGCAATAAAATGAACGATATAAGCTTGCTCTGGCTCAAAACCTCCTAATACCATAACCCCTAGAGTTTTTAAAGGCTTGTATAGTATGTTTTCCATCCAATGATATCTCAGATGTGCAGCAAAGCCCATTTCTTTTACAGAATGATGTACTTTATGAAACCGCCATAAAACTTCATATTTATGTAATAAAACATGAGTCAACCATTGTACAAAGTCTAGAATAACAAAAAATACGACTAATTGAAGTCCAATTGGCCAATTTGAAATATTGAACACTGCTAGACTTTTTGTTGTTATTCCTATTTCATTAAAAAGTAAGCCTAATGCCTTATAATCTCCACTTATTAAAATTGAAAAAATGAAAAAATTAAAAAACATGTAAAACCCATCCATCCAAAAATCTTTTCTGATAAATGATTGGTTTTTTCTCCAAGGAAAAATTATTTCAAGAAGCCAAACTACTAGTGAAATAACGATTAGTCCCCAAAAGTAATTGTTGTACCAAGGAACTTTAAATAATATGGAATCCAAAGTCCAATTTAAAGTTGAGGTAAATTCATGTATAAAAGCAGAAACGTACTTTTCCATCATTGCTGTTTTCGTACTATCGATTTGGTTATAAAAACACCATCAAAAGCTCTAATTTTTGGGTGCAAGTAATTAAATTTATGCACATTAAGCAAATGTTTTAAATAAAAAAAGTTCTGTTTACTAAAAAATAGTGCTATTTAATCTTACTGGAAATATTCACAAAAAAGTTACACCCCATTCGTGGAATGTTATTCCAATCTGAATAGGTGGAATAGTAGGTGTCAAATACATTTTCGATTCCAGCTTTTAGATATAGATTTTGATTGCCGAAATAAAACTTATAAGAAGCATTTAAATTTACAATTGCATAGGCTTCAGTTTCATTTTCACCATAATAACTACTAAAATTAATTTGTTTACTGGCACCGTTTAAATTGACCTCAGCATCAAATAAATTCTTTTTAAAATACAGGGCTGCTCTATAGGAAAATGGACTTAAAAGAGGTAAGTTGTTACCCTTATTATCTTTACCAATATTATAACTTAACATTCCTGTTAGAGTCCAAGAAGTAAAAGGTTTGTAACTTGCGTTTATACTTGTATTTAAAATGTTTGCATGATCTAATGCAGAGTATACTCTCACACCATCTGCTCCAATAGTCATTTGATCTAAATCGGGGTCAGTAATCCCAATTATATAATCCGAGATATAGAAATATGAAGCTTCAGCTCCAACTTTAAATTTATTAAAAGATTGGTTTATGGTTGTATTAAATTCTAAAGCCTTTTCATTTTTTAAATATGGATTCCCGATATAATCATAATTATCAAAACTATTATAAAGAAAAAAACCATACCCTTCAGAAACCGAAGGAGCTCTTTCTCCATAACCTAAGCTAAATAATAGTTTGGTGTTTTTAATAGACATATCGTATTGTGATGCAAGATTATAAGTAAATCTTGTTTTGGATTCTTCTAAATCAGGATAAAATATACGTAGACTATTCAGTCCAAATTCATCTCCAATAGTTGCATTTTGAACTCCAAAACGTGCTGTAAATTTCAACTCTTTATTAGATCCTATTGAAAACCTGTCTTCACCATAAATTCCAGTATATAAAGTCCTAACATCAGGCCAAGTAAGCATAAACATACTGTTTTCATTAGGGTCGTTTGGATACATAGTCATTTCAGCTAACGATCTATTATAATAGCCATTTAAATTAAAAAGCAGGCTATGTTTAGTTTTTTGAGCATACATTTTAGAATAAAACCCATAGGTATCACTCCACCCTGGCATGTCCATATGGATTGGTACATCTGGTCTTTTGGTGTCGTCCATAATATGCGTTATGGTATTATAATATAGCTTCGTATCCCATTTTTGAATAGTCTTACTAATACTATCTTGTACATAATTAACGGAAGCAATTAAAGCTTCAGCTAATGAAACATCCATTGGTAATGCAGGATACCCAACATTGGTAGCTTTATCATAAATTACAGTTCCAATTAAAGCACCATTTTTACCGGTTTTTACACCAACAACTCCTGAAAGGTTATATTTTTCAAATTGAGAATACAAAACCTCTTCGTCTCCACCAGCAAAATAATTATCTGATTTTCTATAGATTCCATCTACATTCGTGAAGATTTTTGAATTTGAAAAATTAATCTCCGAACTAGCAACTCTTAAATTACTATTAGTTTCATAACCTAAATCTACTCCAACAATAAAAGTTTCTTTATCAAATCCACTTTTTTGAAGTTTCATATCAATACCACCTCCAATTGTTGATCCATTTTCTGCTCCTTGTTGTCCAGAGGTTATCGCTACTTCCGAAAGATTAGAAACATCTACATAGGACGTAGTAGGATCCATTTTATCGGTACATGCTCCAAATATTTGCATCCCATCAATAGTAATCGATAACCTTTCAGAAAGCATATTATTAATCGATGCTTCCCAAGCGTAATTCCCACGTTTAATCATCGTCACATTATTAGACTTTTCTAGATATTCATCTATGGAAGAAAGTGGTTTTACTTGTTTTTGGTTTTTTAAATTTGACTTGCTAATAACTATCACTTCAGATAATCCAATAATTGAAGTAGAGTCTTGAGCTATGCTTTGTGAAAATAAATTAGAAGAAAATATAAATCCAAGTATTGTAAAAACAATGATGTTTTTCATAACATACATTTTATAAGAGGCTATTCTATTTTCATAATAGAACAGCCTCTTTTATATATAATTTCTAAAATTCAATTTCTAAGTAAAGACTACTGCTTTCGTTATCTTCTGTAACTTCTTCACCTTTTAAAATTTCACCGTCTTGGTTTTCTAACATTAAGTTTAGTTTCCAATAACCTGTCATTGTTAGAGAAAGTTTCCCATCGTACATATTAGAAGCTGCATTATAAACTAAATCTTCATTATTTGGAGACGTATGATTTCCCATACTTGGCATTCTTGGGTCTAACATTATTTTGAAATCTTCTACTACAGGAAAACTCATCATATTTTCCATTTTGTATAAACCGAAAGTAACATCGTTCACCATAACTTCTGGAGATTGAGGTTCTACGTAAGTAATGATATATCTAACATCATCTGTACCCATAAAAACAGATACCACTTTACGGTCTGTAGCAGGAACCGAAATATCCCCAACGGCCGTAAAATCTTCTCCATCTATGGTATAATCAAAAGTTAAATCCCAACCTTCATCTGCATTTTCTGCCATTTGAAACACAATGTATCCATTGTAAATGGTTTCCATTCCAGAAACTTTTACTAGATCAGATTTTGGACAAGAGTGCATCATTTGTGTCATATGCATCATAGGGTTCCACATAAACGTTGCGTCTTCAACAAAATCTCCAGTAGTTTTATCCTTTAATCTAATAGTGATATCATTATATCCTTGAGAAAGGTTTCCAGATATAGAATACATTTCTACAGTATGTGTATCATTAGAAATTTCTTGAATTAATGTCAAGTCTTCAACTTCATTTACAGGCAAGAAAACATCATCATCGTCTTTAGTACAAGAAATTATAGTAGCAACAAGTAATATTGGTAATAAGTATTTTAATAGTTTCATTTTAATATGTTTTAAGCGTGTGTTATAACAATTTTATAACACTGTTTTTAATATGTTTTTATTAAATTATAAACGAATAATTTTCACAAATAAGTAAGTGTTAATATTTCAAATCATTGGATATAGCAGGACTATTTCTGAAGAGAAATAATAAGGTGAAAATTAATTAAGAAAGGATCTCTTGAGGAGGGTGAAACAAGGAATAGGTGCTTAAATAAGCATATAAATTGTGGTATTTGTTTATTTCAATTTTTTTATAAATAACTATCTCAAAATTGATATCTAAATTTTCTTGCACAAACAATACAACACTTTTAGACAATAACATTTTTGAAGGTGCTTTGTCATTAGTAGCATCTTTCTCTGTTACCTCTTTTAAATGACATTTACCATCACATTTCATTTCAGGCTTGTCGATATTATCACAAAACTGAGCTATAAAATCTGTTTGATCTACGTAATAATAAGTATAGGTTAAGGGCACATATAATACATTCCACATCATGGCTGTGATAAGAATATAAGTGAATATGTTTTGTTGCCTATTCATAATGGGCAAAATTAAACTGCTTCAAATGGGTTTACAATGACAAATGTCAGCTAAAGCAATTTATTACAATAGGCTTTCGCCCGGTAGTGTTTGTTTGGAGGTATTTTAGAAAAGCAAAAATTAAAGATACAGAGGTTGAATTATTGTTTTAGTCCTTTATGGGTTGAAACACCTAGTAATAAAAACAATTATAATAATGTTTTTAGCTTTCATTATCTTTTTTAATAAAGACATATAAAAACTACAACTTGTAAATCCAACTTGACGGGTTCATCTTTTGGTCGTTCTGATAGATTAAAAACTTAAGGATTGATTTTCCTGAGCTTACTTTGGTGGCCACTGATCCAATTTCTTGTTTTGTAACAACTTTATCTCCTTTTTTTACGACTACATTAATCAGGTTTTGATAAACTGTGATATAATTACCATGTTGAATAAAAACCGCATTAGAAGCCCCTTTTATTTTTTGAATTTCCATTACCTCACCATTAAAAACAGCTCTAGCTTTAGCATTTTTTTCAGTGGTAATTTCTACACCACTACAATAAGTTGTTATATTAGGCAACTGAGGGTGTCTTGTATTTCCGAAGCGTTTTACAACGACTCCATTTTTTATTGGCCAAGGCAGTTTGCCTTTATTTTTAGTGAAATCTGCTGCTAATAACTTTGATTCAGGCGTTAGTGCTAATCTTATGGAAGAACTGTTGTCTTTGACTCCTCTTTTATCTGCATTTTTTTTATTGGAGGCAGCAATAGCATCTCTAATTAACTTTTCAATTTGTTTATCAATTTTTTTAGCTTCTTTCTGTTTTTTCTGAATTTGACGAGTAAACTTATTACCATCTTTTTTTAAGGCAGAAACCAACTCATTTTGCTCTTCTAATTCGTTTGACAACCTATTTTTTTCAAGCTTATTTTCTTCGATGAGAGTCTGTTTTTTCTTTTTATCTTCTGATAATCCTTGATTTAATTCCTCTAAAACCATCGATTTTTTCTTAATACTTTCTCCTTGCATTTTTCGATGATTTGCATATTGTTTCATGTACTGAAGACGCTTGTAAGCTTGTAAAAAACTTTCAGAAGATAATAAAAACATAACCCTACTGTGCTGTGATTTACTCTTATATGATTTTTCGATCATCAAAGCATAATCTTCTTTTAAATCCTTCAATTCGGATTCTAAAAGAATAATTTTTGCTTTGTTGTTATTAATTTCTCGAGAAAGGTAATTAGCTTGTTGGTTAGTTACTCTAATTAAATTTTGACGAGCCGTAATTTTACTATTTAAATCTTCTACCTGACTTAATACCGACTTTTCTTCTTTTTTTGTAGCAAATAACAAACTATTGATTTGTTTTATTTCATTTAATATCGTTTGTCTTTTCTCTTCTAATTCCTTTTGCTTATTAACTTGTGCCAACCCTGAATTAAAAAATATTGGGGCTAAAAAAAGAAAAAGATATGTATAAATTTTATTCATTTATTTTAATTGCATTTCTTGATACCCCTTAGGTATAGTATACGGGAAGCGAATGGATACATTGTAATCTATTTTTTTATAATTGACTATTATTTGAGTTCTTTCTTCTTTTTGGGTAGCATTTATTCTAAAATACGAAGGAAAATATTCGCCCTCTAAGTTTTGATAAGCCCCATAGTTTATAGAAAATATCCTATCATCTTTTTCTTGCGTTAAAGACTCCGTTGCAATTTTAAAATTATCTGGATTTACCAATAAGGAATAAATAAAATTATACGATTGCGTTTTAGGTTGTAACATATATTTATTGGCTTCAATACTCAAAACATACTCATTGTCTAAATCAAAAATAGATTGACCTAATAATATTCCTTGAGCTTTTTCAAAATCAATATCAATTCCTAACCAATCACTCAAAAGTGAGTAATCTCCCTCAAAATAGGTGCTAGAAATGGTTTCGTAATAACTAACAGATTCTGGTGTTATGTATATTTTTGCAAGTGTGATCCCCAAAAGTGAGGCCTTAATCCATATTTTTTGATTTTTTTGCATCCTCAAACTAACGGTAAGACTTTGACTGTCTGTAACGCTCTCATATCTAACTTGCATTCTTGCTGCTATGGTTGAAAATTCAGGTAAAGCTTTATCATGATTTATTATGATATCTTTAAGGGACAGTGATTTATTTGCTATTTCTGATCCTACCGCCTTTTTTCCGCTACCACAAGAGGTTAGTAATAAAAACATCAGCAATATGAAAGTCCATTTGATATTCACGTTTCTAATTTTAATGATCTGTTTTTTGGTTGGTAATAGATAACTGAGTTGCTTTTTTATAATACATGTTGGCCTTTTTTGCATTCTCTTTTAAAGTGTAGGCTATGCTTAATTGTTGATAAAAATCATACTCCATTTTTGGGTTATCAAAAAGGTAATCCAATCCCATTTCTAAAATTTCAACAGCTTGCTCTGCATTTTTTAACTCATTATTTGCAACCCCGTTAACTAAATATAATAACGGTTGTGCTGGGAATATTTCTAAGCCATCTGTACTCAACAAAATTGCATCTTTATATTTTTCAAGTTCAATTTGCAATAATATAGTGTTTTTTATCAACCCATAATTTTCTGGATCAGAGTCAATACCTTTCTTGTAATAAAACAACGCCTTTTCTTTGTTGCTCTCAGATAAATAATAATCTCCTAACAATAAAAATACCTGACTATTATCCTGTTCTAAAATATCGGTTATTAGTCCATCTACTTTAATTTTTAACGTAGGATTGTTGTTAGTGAAAATCAAGAAATCTTTTAAAACACTGTTTTTACTGTTGCTTTCTATAAGATTGGAAGAAAAAATAACTTGCATCGATTTTATCGCTTTATCAAAATCACCATCATCTAAATAAAATTTATATAATGCTAGATGTACCAATTGAGAATTCGGTTGTTGTTTTAGAAGTTCTTTGGCTATATCAAAAGCTTTTTGAACATTCCCCTGATCACTATATAAGTAGATTAAATTAAGGTATTCTTGTTCACTTTTTGGGTTCTTAATGATATTTTCTTCTAGCTTGTTTATAGCTTTTTCAGTATTGCCGGTACGTCTGTAAATTTGGGTTTTTAGCGCATTCCTGTAGGTGGTTTCGCCCCACTCTTTATCCAGTTCATCTAGAAGAATTAAAGCTTTATCATATTGTTTTGTGCGATGGTATAGGTTAGCTAAGTCTTCTTTATAATCCGTATCCTGTAAAATTAACTTTTTCACCAGGGGAATAGCAGCTTTATAGTTTTTTGTATCATAATACATGTCATACAATGCCTCTAAAACATCTAGTCTGTTTGGGCTCCATTCTAAAACTAAATTATAATTTTTTTCAGCATCTTCAAATCTTTTTAAAAAAGCAAGGTTTTTACCTTTTTCAAAATAAACAACCGCTTTGTTTACTTGATTATCACCAGCTGCAACTTCGGCCTTCTCAAGGGCATTTAATGCTAATTCGTAATTTTCTATTCCTTTTTGTTTTAAAGCTTCGAAAAAATTATCTTGAAAACTGTCACTAACATTTCCTAGATCGTCTGTTAACGGGTTATCTTGTGCGTACATCGCTTTTGGATTACAAAAAAATCCAAAAATTAAAAGACTTAGAAATATAGGTTTAATTTTCACTTAATTATCATTTCAATGTGGAGTAATCTCCTAAACTCACATTGGTAAATTTCCCATTGAAAATTGCGTGATTACCTATCATTGCATTGTCCAAATCAGCGTTTTTAATCGTCGTATGAGTTTGAATTATACTGTTTTTAATAGTACTGTCTTCTATGGTGGTATTCGCACCTATGGAGGCAAAGGGCCCAACTATACTATTTATTAAAGTTACTCCCTCTCCAATAAAACAAGGTTCAATGATTTTTGAGTTTTCATGTTTTGTGTTTTTAGAGATTAATTCTTGATTCCCTTCCTTTAAAAAACCTAACATTTTTTTATTTGTGGCTATCGTTACTTCCTTGTTACCGCAATCCATCCATTCATCTACAGTGCCTGTTTTAAAAACTTTCCCGCTAGCCATCATTCTTTTAATTCCGTCATTGATTTGATATTCACCACCATTAATTATATTGTGATCGATTACATATTGCAATTCACTTTTTAGTACTGCCACCTCTTTAAAATAATAAATCCCTATGACCGCTTGATCACTGACAAACTCAGTTGGTTTTTCAACCAATTCAATAATTTCGTGTTTTTCATTTAAGCTTACCACTCCATAAGCCTCTGGATTCTTAACTTTTTTAGTCCAAATAACACTATCGGCTTCCTTGTCTAAATTAAATGTTGCGCTAATAAGTGTATCTGCATATGCAATTACTGCAGGTCCAGAAAGAGATTGCTCAGCGCACATAATTGCGTGACCTGTTCCTAATGGATTTAATTGTCGATATATGCTAGCCTTAGCACCTAAGTCTGTTGCCAATTGGTTTAGGCTACTTACCACCTCATCTCCAAACCAAGCCGGGTCTCCTAAAATAAAGGCTATTTCGTCTATGGGCTCATTCAATAAACTTGCAATATCTTCTACCAAACGATGTACTATCGGTTTTCCTGCTACTGGGATGAGTGGTTTTGGTACTGTTAAACTGTGTGGTCTTAGACGTGATCCTCGCCCCGCCATTGGTACTATTATTTTCATATACTATTAATTCATGGGTTTTTAAGTGGTATTTAAAAAAAATTATTTTACGCCAGTACTTCCAAAACCTCCAGTGCCTCTTTGGGTTTCAGTCAAAATCTTTACCTGTTGCCATGCAGCTCTTTCATGTTTTGCTATTACTAATTGTGCTACTCGTTCTCCATTTTCAATTGTAAAGTTTTCATCAGACAGATTTACCAATATCACTCCAATCTCACCTCGATAATCTGCATCAATAGTTCCTGGAGCATTTAAAACAGTAATCCCTTTTTTTGCTGCCAGACCACTTCTTGGCCTTACTTGAGCTTCTACGCCAATTGGCAATTCTAAAAAAAGTCCCGTTTTAACAATAGTTCTTTCTAAAGGTTTTAATATTACAGCAGTTTCTAAATTAGCCCTCAAGTCCATTCCGGCAGAAGCAGCGGTCTCGTATTCTGGTAATGAATGTGTAGATTTATTAATTATTTTTATGTTCATTTACTGTTTATTTAATAACTAAATAACTTCTTTTTTATCGTTTTATTAGTTGTTTGATCTCTTTCTTTTCTGAAACAAAAATCATTCCTAAAAAAAGCACTAACAATAAGGTTCCTTCCCAAATACCGTCACGAAAAACATAGAATGAAAGTACCGAAAATACAATGGATAACAATAGATAAAATCCTATTTTTTTTGTATCATAAGGAACTTTATAATATTTTCTTCCAAAAAAATAAGAAACTAACATCATACTTCCATATGCTGCCAAGGTAGCAATAGCTGACCCTCTATAACTAATAATTGGTATTAATATAAAATTTAACGTTAAGGTGATGAAGGCACCAAAAACAGAAATATAAGCACCAAATTTAGTGCGGTCAGTCACTTTATACCAAACCGATAAGTTGTGGTAAATACCCAGACATAAATTAGCCAACAAAATAATCGGGACAATTACTAATGCCTCCCAAAAGCTACTATCCGGGATTAGAACTGATTTAAAAAAATCTAAATAAACAACTACAAAAAGTAAAATAAAACTCCCTAAAATGGCAAAGTACTTTGTAATAGTCGCATAGATTTCTTTGGCATTTTCGTGTTGAGAATGCTTAAAGAAAAAAGGTTCTATTCCTAATCGAAAAGCTGTTGCAAATAAGGTCATAAACACCCCTAGTTTATAACAGGCAGCATACATTCCTAGTTCAGCATCTGCATTTTCTGTAGGCAACAAATAGCGTAATAAAATTTTATCAAAGGCTTCGTTTATAGAAAATGCTATCCCCGCTATTAAAACTGGAAGTGCGTATTTCATCATTTTTCTCCAAATAATTTGATCAAATGAAAGTTTTATTTTAAAATAAAGAGGGATTAAAATTAGAAACGTAATTCCGCTAGCTATTAAATTTGAAATAAATACATAGGCCACTTTCCCTTCTACTAAATTGATAGCGCTCCAAAAAGAATTAACATCGTTTTTAGCCAAAAAAGGAAGTGCCAAAAAAAAGAATAAATTGAATCCTAAATTGATCACAACATTTAGGATTTTAATAATGGCATACGTAGTTGGTCTCTCGTTTGCTCTTAGCCATACAAAGGGAATGACCACAAGAGCATCTAGGGATAAAATAAGTAATCCGTAGGTTATGTACGTAACTTTAAAATTAAGAAAAGTGGCAATTTCAGATTTTAAAGAAAGAGTGATTACTAAAAAAAAGAGGGCGGTCACTGTTAATGAGAAGAGCGCTGTAGATTGTACTTTTTCTTTTTGATGTTCATCTTTATTGATAAATCTAAAAAAAGCAGTTTCCATGCCATAAGAAAGAAGTACGTTGCCTAGGACAAGAAATGCCATTAAAGACGCGTAAATTCCAAACTGTTCTTTCCCTAGTGCTATGACATATAATGGCACTAGAAAAATAGCTAAAGCTCTTGGTAAAACTGTTGCTAACCCATAGATAAATGTTTGCTTAAAGAGTTTTTTTAAAATTACCAATCTTATAATGTTTTTTTGTTAAGAGTTGATTTTAATTATTAATAAATGGGGTAAGGTATTACTTCTTTTTCAATAATATTAGCGATTTTATGATGGTAAATTTTGTGGCCGTACTGATAACTTAAAACTCCTTCGTTGTCTTTTAATTGAAATGGAAACTCAATAGGAGACGAATTAATCACTTCATTTTGTCTAGCATTATCTTCGACAACTCTAATTTCATTAGTTTTAAAATGACCAACATATATGGACTCTTTTGATTTTTTCACTTCTGTTATTTTGTTTCTAAAATAAAGTTTTTTTAGTTGTACTCCCTCACTAATTTGATTAATTTCTAGATACAAGTCTTCACCTGATCCACCACCTTGAACTCCTGAAATCCATTTTTGATTATAACTTTTAACAATACTAAAAGGTATCGCTGTAGTAACTTTAGAAAGGCTTTTATTTACATCACATGATTTACAGCTTCTTAACAATCCAAAGGATAAAATAACGAAAGTAATAATGAATAAATAATTAAAAAATTTCATAAAGTCGATCTCCGATTTATTTTATATTTAAAAGTACAAAATGTAATTTTAGTGACACGCAAAATATGACAAATGCCATAGTTTTCGAAATAATTAGACCGTACTTGTGAAGTGTTATTTAAAAAAACCCAATGTTTAAAACAAAAACTCAAGAAGAAGTTAAACAAAGAAGCCTTCTAAATTTATTAAAAGGCTTTTATATATTTATAAAATTAAGTTTGCTAAAAGTATTATCCGGCTAAAGCCTCTGCTCCGCCAACAATTTCTAAAATTTCGTTAGTTATCGCGGCTTGTCTTGCTTTATTGTATTGAAGAGTTAAAGCATCACGTAATTCGGTAGCATTATCGGTTGCTTTATGCATAGCAGTCATACGTGCTCCGTGTTCGCTTGCAGAAGAGTCTCTTAAGGCCTTGAAAAGTTGCATTTTTAGGCTCTTTGGAATTAATTCTTCTACTATTTTTTCTTTGGATGGTTCGAAAATATAATCAGCTACTTCTGCTTTTTCATCAGATGCCTGGTTAGAGACAATTGGTAAAAATTGTTCGTTCATAACAATTTGAGTAGCGGCATTTTTAAATTTATTGTAAACCAATATAATTTTATCATAAGCTCCATCAGTAAACAAGTCCATTAACTTCTGTGCAATTTTTGCATTGTGGTCATAGGTTAACTCATCAAAAATTTCAATGTTATTTTCAATAACAGTTTGTTCTTTATTTAGGACAT
>ERZ1046568.1725-NODE-1725-length-15154-cov-38.375389_pt1 | contig 15154 bp, 14 predicted proteins | sample MGYA00383092_ERZ1046568 | MGnify/ENA primary metagenome ERZ1046568 (study PRJEB29581, sample SAMEA5548362) | metagenome | biome: marine; feature: coastal; material: water | depth 1 m | study: Short-term variability in the microbial, nano- and picoplankton... | reverse complement strand
CTACCATTTTGTCTACCTCAGACCCACACAAGGCGCCCATGAGTATTCCATTTGGGTAAGCTTTAGGGGGGGCGGGGGGAGTGTTTTGTTACTTGTGATTGTTACAGTATCCGTGGGGATACTTTGTAAAATCAGTTTAAGCGTCTATAGTTACTATGTAGATATGCATATTGATATATCTTCAACCAAATTTGATGAGAGGGATTACCATGAATATGAAGGAAGCAGTTACAAGTGTAGTGATTAAAAAATATGCCACTTTTACTGGTCGAGCGAGTAGATCGGAGTATTGGTGGTTTAGCCTTGCTTATTCGTTGGTTTATATCGGTACTATGATGTTAGATAACATTTTTGGAACTACTTATGATAGCCAGTCCGTTGATGGTTGGATAACAGGACTTTTCTCAATAGCTATAATGATTCCATCACTCGCGGTTTGGGTCAGACGCTTGCACGATAGAGGCCACAGCGGCTGGTGGACGTTGCTTATCTTTACAATCATTGGTCTCATCCCAATAATCTATTGGTCAGTAATGCCAGCAAAAGAGGGTGAAGAGGGACGCGAAAATAAGTGGGGTACTAACCCTTTGCTTGATGAAGATTAAACATTAATAGCAGATGTAGGGTGTGGATGTTTTTGCGTATTCCGTATTGTCCACCCTTAATTGCTCATCGTATATAGCCAGAATCAGACTCGCGAAAATCGTATTGATCAGCTTTATCAGATTAATCAAAACACCTCACAGTCTGGGGTGATTAAGCAAAGGCCCTCTATCTAGCCCTGATTTGACTGGATGGGCTATTCAGCTATGCTTAGAGAAACGATAAAGGAAGTTATCCTATTACTCACTGCGGCACTTTGGGATTACCTTGAGGATGGATGCGGGTGTTCCTATTGCGGATGATGCGTATATTGCTGGGACTTCCTCCACCCACATAGAGAACCACTATCGTCACATAGAAGATGAAATGATGATTCGGGGTGCGACTAGGAATAATAACCAATCCATTGAGGGTCGTTTCCAACCTGACTGAATAGGATTTATACTCCAAAAATACAATCTAAATGGAAGCCTAAAATGAAATCATTATTACTGTTGATTATAACTATCGTATTTTCATCCAATGTATCTGCAGATATGGATGACCTATGTTTCGTCTACATTAAGGAATTTGGAAAGAACGATATCCTAAACGCCATAGAAGGACAGGGTTGTGTAAGAAATAATGTCTTACAAGTTGTCTATGGAATGGATAATGCGTCAGAGACAATAATGATGTTCCATTCTGGGAGATGGTGTAGATTCGATAGAAATATGGAGATTAAAGGTGCGGTACTGAGTTGCGTTCTTTATGCAACCAAACCACGAAGAAGATTAGACAAGATAGGAAAGTAAGTTACTCACTCTATCTGTGTACCTTTTGGTTGATTTGCCGCTACCCTTTTTCTCAATCCAGCCCTGATTTGACTGGATGGGGTATTCAGGTATGCTCAGGTAATCAATAAAGGGAGAGTCTGTTGATCATGTACATAGCCCAAAAAATATTGTTTGGTTTTATACTCCTTCTATTAATGCCAATTGTATTGGTGATTGGGTTTTTTTCCGCAGTATTTTTTTTCGCACCAGGTGTAAAAGACTTGCCGACGTGGTTGCCAGTAGACCTTGCAATTAAGTCTGCGGCTGTTCTTGCGGTTATGCTTATTGTCTGGCTTATATGGGCGGCCATCGCTGAATATAGGTTTCACAAGAAAGAGCTGCAAGCTCTTAAGCAACAGACTCTAAATCGTTTCTTTGCAGGCTCAAGAGATACGAGAAGATCATCTTATTACCCACCTAATGACTAGATAGGGTATTTAGTTATGATTAGGTAATCAGTAAAGGGAGTTACTCATGAAAAAGCTTTTTTTGATCCCAATGGCCGTTTGCTGGTTGCACTTTTATAGTATGGCAGTTGTTCTTTTTTTAATTCTTCTAGCAATACTTGGATCAGTCTTTGTCCCCAACGATGTCTTGACTAGATTGCTGGGTGTATTAGCAACTCTTGGTGATGCTGGTTTCGTGGGTTTGATTTTTGTTGTCATTTCTGTAGGCCAATATTATTTGGTTTATCGGTTGTACCTCTATTTTAAATTTAAAGCTACTTAGTTGAATTTGACCGCATGGGGTATTCAGTTATGCTTGGGTAATCAATAAAGGGAGAGTTTAGTGCAGGAGTATTTCATTTGGATAATTCCGTTTCTTCTAGCTATCTACAGCATAAAAGCATTCATTCGTGATTCTAAGAAAGTGAAGACGCCTACCTGTGCTTGTTGTGGCTCAACAAACATAAATGCCAATATGTTTAAAAAGTATGGGTCTTGCAAAGATTGCGGTCATAAGTGGAAGATTCTTAAATTAGGTTCAGGCGGCTATGGTGGGGGGCATTAGGTATGAAACGATTACTTTTACTAATCCTATTAGCCTTCTCCATACTCACCCTTGCTGATGACACTCCCTTTGATTGGTCTGGTCTTGAGAGAAGTAAGATAAGTCTTGAAGCACCTTTACTGATAGTCAAAGGCTCCTTAGGTTTCCTAGGGTGCGGTTACATCAATGTAGATGCTTGTGTTGATGAAGCCTGTGCCATAGTCACTGGAGTTAATACTCATGATGATATGCTTAAAGCATCAGTAAAGGCAGTTTCTAAAGATGGTACTAAACTTGGCATTAAGGTTGGTATGACAGGTGCTGAGGCTATTGATTTGTTGAGATAGAAGGTTAACTATCAATAAATATGTTAATAGTTGCTAGTGTAAAACTGGCGCACCCGGAGGGATTCGAACCCCCGACCAAGTGGTTCGAAGCCACCTACTCTATCCAGCTGAGCTACGGGTGCGTATCAGCAGGGCGCCAGTTTAACGCATCTAAAATTAATATCTAGTTTAAACCGGCTTATCGCTCTAAATATTGGAGTTTGTTGGCAACGCCATCCCATTCTTCTGAATCCGGTAGGGGTTCTTTCTGTTCGGTAATATTGGGCCAGATTTCGGCCAGTTCCGCATTGAGCTCAGCGAACATTTCTTGGCCCTTAGGTACTTCATCTTCCGCAAAAATCGCTTCAACAGGACACTCAGGTTCACAGAGTGCACAGTCAATGCATTCATCGGGGTGAATGACTAAGAAGTTTGGCCCTTCATAGAAACAGTCAACAGGACAGACCTCTACACAGTCTGTTAGTTTACATTTGATACAATTTTCACCAACAATAAAAGTCATTCGCTGTTTCTCTTCCTAATTTCCAATGATTTAGCGCGCGGTATTATACCAGTATGTCTAAATAGAACACGTGCTACCGATATAAATTTTCGTTCAAGCCGTGTTTTCCTAGGGTACGTTAAAGTAGGCGTTTTAGCTCATAAATAAGATCAAGGGCTTGCTTTGGAGATAACTCATCTGGGTGTAAATTATCCAAACGCTCCTGCAGCGCGTAATTGATATTGGTCAATAAAAGCTCATTTTGACTTGGCTCTAAGGTCAGTTCTTGAGTTTCTTTGGCGGTGGCTAATGTATGGCTTCCGGCTTCCAATATCGCTAACTCTGATTTAGCAAGGTCAATGACAGGCTCAGGTATCCCCGCCAGTTTGGCAACTTGAATGCCATAGCTTTGACTGGCAGGCCCATCCTGGACACTGTGCATAAACACAATAGTATCTTTATGCTCTGTGGCATCAAGATGAACATTGACTGCGCCAGTTAACTCATCGGGTAAGGACGTCAGCTCAAAATAGTGGGTCGCAAACAGGGTGAACGCTTTGACGCTTTTTGCTAAATGAAAAGCACAGGCCCAAGCTAGCGAAAGCCCGTCAAAGGTGCTTGTTCCTCTGCCTACTTCATCCATTAACACTAGGCTGCGATCGGTAGCATTATGCAAAATATTTGCTGTTTCAGTCATTTCAACCATAAACGTTGATCGACCACCGGCTAAATCATCTGATGATCCTATTCGCGTGTAGATTCTGTCAGTCAATCCAATGACAGCGGAAGTGGCAGGTACAAAGCTGCCAATTTGGGCTAAAAGAACTATCAGCGCTGCTTGTCGCATGTAGGTAGACTTACCACCCATATTTGGGCCGGTAATGATGAGCATTTTGCGATCGTCATTCATCACCAGATTGTTGGGTACAAATGGGTCGCTAGACACCTGTTCAACCACGGGATGCCTTCCGCCTTCAATATTTATGCCGGGTTTATTTTTTAATATAGGTTGGCAAAAACTAAGACTGTAAGCCCGCTCTGCTAAGGTTGCTAGCACATCAATTTCGGCAATGCCTGCAGAGCAATTCTGCAGAGCTGCAAGATCTTTATTAAGCGTTTCAAGCAACTGCTCATAGAGGTATTTCTCTCGTGCTAAGGCCCGACTTTTGGCACTTAAAGCTTTGTCCTCAAATGTCTTTAATTCAGGTGTAATAAAACGCTCAGCATTTTTTAGAGTTTGGCGCCGAATATATTCAACTGGTGCTTTGTCACTCTGACCCCGCGAAATTTCAATATAGTAGCCATGGACTCGGTTGTAGCCTACTTTTAATGTTGATATGCCGGTGGCTTCTTTTTCTCGCTCTTCCATTGCGAGTAAAAATTCGCCTGCATTGGTATTTAAAGCACGTAGTTCATCAAGTTCCGAGTCATACCCATCAGCTATAACGCCACCATCTCGAATTACCATTGGTGGATTTTCTTTGAGAGAGTTACCGAGTAGTTCCACTAAATTAGGCAGGGGCTTGGCATCATCAGCAAGCCTTTTTACGTGTTTTAATTGGCATCCCTTTAATGCAGATGCTATCTCCGGTAACGTAGCTAACGAGGCATATAGCCGAGTTAAATCTCTGGGGCGAGCTGACCTAAGGGCAACGCGAGTAAGAATGCGCTCCATATCGCCAATATTTTTAAGGTGTTCTCGTAAGTTCTCATGGAGGAAGTTGGCTTGGAACTCCGCTATGCTGCTTTGTCGGTCTTCAAGTGTTGTCAGGTCTTGTAGAGGTCGATTGAGCCAGCGGCGAAGCAGTCGACTAGCCATGGTTGTCGCTGTGGTATCCAAGACATCAAAAAGGGTGTTCTCAACGCCTCCAGATAGATTAGTATCGAGTTCTAGGTTTCTGCGACTAGAGGCATCTAGCATGACCGTTTTGTCACGGTTCTCAGCTGTTATTGTTCTAATGTGAGGCAGTGTGCTTCGTTGAGTGTCCCGAGCATACTGAAGTAAGCATCCTGCAGCACCTATACCCAAAGTAAGATGATCGCAGCCAAAACCAGCGAGATCACGGGTTGAGAAGTGCTTATTCAAAAGCCGATGGGCTGCATCAAGATCAAATTCCCAAGGCCCACGGCGTCTGAAGCCAGTCCGAGATTCGAGAAAATCGAAGTCAGACATTTCTTCAGAGACTAAGGTTTCAACCGGATTGAGTCTTTGAAGCTCACTGTGCAGGTCATCCTCACCGCTCAGCTCCATTACCTGAAATTGTCCGCTACTCATGTCCAAAGTAGCTATGCCAAATTGGTTACCTATCTGATTAATTGCTACGAGCAGGCTGTCACTGCGATCATCCAGAAGGGCTTCATCGGTTAGGGTTCCTGGAGTAAGAACACGCATGACTTTACGTTCAACCGGCCCCTTGCTGGTTTCAGGATCACCAACCTGCTCACAGATGGCAACAGATATTCCTTGCTTCACTAACTTAGCGAGATACCCCTCAGCTGCATGGTAGGGCACGCCACACATAGGGATTGGGTTGCCATTAGCCTTACCGCGCGCAGTGAGGGTGATGTCCAGTAACTGGCTTGCTTTTTTGGCATCGTCAAAAAACAATTCATAAAAGTCACCCATGCGATAAAACACAATATCATTGGGATGCTCTGCCTTAATGCGCAAGTATTGCTGCATCATTGGCGTATGTTCAGTTTTTGATGATTTAGTCATAAAGGAGTCTAGAGTAGGACCGTTTAATTTACGTAATTTCAGTAGTAGATTATGACATAGTTGAGCGCGAATTCAGTGTTTCATGTTGGAGCATTAGTGAATAAATTGTAGAATGCCCATCTTCTTTTAATAGACACGCCACCACTAAGGAATTTGTTAATGAGTAGTTATGATTTTGGTTTTATTGGCTTAGCCGTAATGGGACAGAACTTAGTTCTTAATATCGAATCCAGAGGCTTCTCTGTTGCAGTGTTTAATAGAACGGCTTCAGTAACCGATGCCTTCGTCGCTGATCACCCTGACAAAAACCTTCATCCTGCGCACTCTCTTGAGGAACTAGTCACTAAATTAAACAGACCTCGCATGATTCAAATTATGGTGCAAGCCGGTGCTCCTGTGGATTCGGTTATCGAAACTTTAATACCGCTCCTTGATGAAGGTGACATGATTATAGATGGCGGTAATACCCTTTATACCGACACGATTAGGCGCGAGGAGTATGTTGTAAGTAAAGGGCTACGATATATTGGTGCCGGTGTTTCAGGCGGGGAGGAAGGGGCATTAAAGGGTCCGTCGATAATGCCCAGTGGAGATATATCAAGCTGGAAACTTATCCAGCCTATATTTGAAGCTATTGCTGCACGTGTGGATGATGAGGCCTGTGTGACTCATATAGGCCTTGGAGGCTCGGGACACTTCGTCAAGATGGTCCACAACGGAATTGAATATGGTGATATGCAGCTCATTTGCGAGGCGTATCATATTTTCAAAGCGGCAGGGTTTTCCAATTCTGAACTAGCAGATGTTTTTGATGAATGGAATAGAGGTGATTTAGAGTCCTACCTAATAGAGATTACTGCGAACATATTCAGGCAAAAAGATATCACCACAGGCAATGATTTGGTTGACATGATCCTTGATAGAGCAGGTCAAAAAGGCACTGGACGTTGGACAGCGTTAGCAGCTGTTGAACAAGCGGTCCCTCTTTCAACCATTGCCGGATCTGTTGAAGCAAGAACATTGTCCTCAATGCTAGATAAGCGCACTGAAGCCGCAGATATACTGCAAGGTCCTGACAACTGGCAGCTGCCTTTCGACGCTTTGAATAAAACTGCTTTAGTTAAACAAGTACACGACGCTTTGTACGCATCTAAGATTGTGTCTTATGCTCAAGGTCTGGATCTTATTGTATCAGTGGGCGCAGAACATCAATGGAATCTTGATCTAGCAGGTATCGCTCGTATTTGGCGTGGTGGTTGTATCATCAGAGCCAAATTCTTAGGCCATATTGCTGAGGCTTATACGGCCGATCCGACGTTAACCAACCTGATGCTGGCTCCTTTCTTTACAGAAGTGATGAATCAGTCACAATCTGATTGGCGCGAAGTAGTTTCTATGGCAATTAAAGGGGGTATTCCAGTGCCTTCGTTTAGTGGCGCCCTGAGTTACTACGATGCATACAGATCCTCTCGTTTACCTGCAAACCTATTACAAGCCCAACGTGATTTTTTTGGTGCCCACACGTACGAGCGAGTGGATTCTCCGAGGGGAGAGTTCTTCCATACAAATAATTGGCCCGAATTAATTAGTTAACCTGTTGTGGTTTTTACTACAGTAGTTCGAGAAACCAGGAGGGCTTTAAAAGCTCTTTTAGCTAATTGAATATCCTCAGAATAATCGTTTTAATTCTAGAGAAAATCCTCGACCCTCGCCAACGAAGTAACGATAGCTACCAAAGCCATAATCAGCTCTATCGGCGATGCGTCGATCAGTTAGATTAGTTATCTGACCATTAATCTGCAAGTCGCCATACCTCTGCTGAGCTCTCACATTAAACACATTGTGGCCAGCGTATTGATGAGCATTTTGAGGGTCCAAAAAATATTTTCCCAGATAAACCCACTCAAATTCTATGCTTGTGCGCTCTGTAGGTTGAAATAGTGCTTGAGCACTACGTTGCCATCGAGGTGCAGTATCTACGTCATTGCCGTCAATATTGATTCCTCCAAAGAGACGAGTATATTTGTATTGGTGCTTAGCCCAGCTTACTGATGAAGCGAGTTGCCAGGCGGTATTCAGTTGAAACACTGTTCGCCATTCAATACCTTTGTGGCTTGTCTTACCATCGTTAACAACGAAGCTATCAGAATCTTTAACGATTACTTGATCTTTTTTCATCTTATAAATCGCTAGTTCAGTCTGCCATTGTTGTGTTTGATAGCGCACGCCAGTCTCTAGGCTATCGAGCTGTTCTGCTTCAATGACCGAGGTCTCCTGTTCTTTTTGCAGACGATAGAGCTCATTTATTTGAGGTGCTCGATAAGCATTGGCGATACGGATAAATCCGCCAAGACTATCATTGAAAACATAGTGAGCTCCCAGCTGATAGTTTAGGTTGTCGGTGCTGTTGGTTTGGTCTGAAGGCCGGTAATATCGGCAAGAACCATCGCCAGAATTGCACAGGGAACCATCATCTCTAGTACTGCCGTCAATCATATTATTTTGGTAGTCATATCGCAGTGATTCAAATCGTAATCCGGCTTCCAGTGTTAGTTTGTCCGATGTTTTCCATTCTGAATTAACAAAAACAGCAATTTGTTGACTTTTAACCTCAAAATCATAGTGTTGGCCTTGGTATCGAACGTTATCTGGACTGCCTAGTGCGTTCGTTTGAACTTCTTCTACCCACATATCTGCCCATTCGACATCCGCCCCAAACCAAATTTGATTATTATCATTGGGGCTGACTTGATAGCTAGTTTGAAGCCCCACGCTGGTTTGGCCGTTCTTTTCTTGCGCTTGGCCCGGAAGATAGTGCTGTAAAAATGTCATTGAACTTCGTCTAAAATAAGGAGTTGCTTGCCATTCTCCATCAAAGTCTCCAACAGAACTGACGCCACGGAGGTGTGAGGATAATCGAACTGCTGAAGCATCTCGGTAAGCTTCAGGGTTGGGGTTCGTCTTCCAGATAGCATCATCTTTATAGGATTCAAACCCTTTAATATAGCCAGCGGTCTCTTGGTTGAGATTGACCGCTGACAGGTGAGTGGTCGCATCGATACTGGAGCCGGACCACCCGTGTTTGATGGATACTTTTTGTTGGTCAAATCCAGATTGTTCTTTAAATCCCCCGTCTGAGGTCCCATTAGCGGCGATCTGGAGGTACTGGGAATCTAGCTGGCGTTTCCACCCAAGCTTTACTCGACCATAGTTATGACTACCTAACTGCAGAGACAGGTTGTTTTTTATAACATCGGGGGATACGGTATTAATTACACCGTGCATAGCATTTGAGCCATAGAAGACCGTTCCCGGTCCACGCCAAACTTCAAGACCTGATGCCTGTTCGGTGTTGACTTCGAAAAGCTGGTTAACGTTACACATCCCTGTTGGACGGATGGGCAACCCATCTTCAGTTGTGAGAATTTCAGCGCAACTTCCGGGTCCGGTGAAGACTGGAGAACGAACAGCGGCAAGTAATTCTTGTCCATTCCCTCGGCTCAACCAAACACCGGGAATCCTTGTTGCTGTTTGGTTAATATGAGCGTGAGAGATTCTCTCAAGTTCCTCAGAAGTGACGCTAGCCACAGAGCCAATGAGTTCACTAATATTTTGGTCGTTACGACGACCAGTGACCGTTATGGTCTCAATTTCTATGTTTTGAGATGTATCCTCGCTGTAGCTCTCGGTTGTAATCCCGCAAAAAGCAAAAGCAAAAAGAATAGATTTTAAAAGATTAAACCGAGTCATTGGTAGCGTGATCCTTAAGATGGTTAACAAACAACCGCGTCAGTTTAGGCCGGTCGCTACGAAAGTAAACCATTAATATAGCTGATTGTCTTTTAAGGGTACCTCTAGGGTGTTATGAGACGTTTTCTCTGCTGCGCCTATCATCTCATCGTAAGCACTTGTGTGTCTGAGCACTGCTTGTTCTGTGGAGATATTTCGTAGTTGTTTCTGTAACTCCACCAAATTAACTGATCGCAAAAACTTATTTTTATCATCAGTTATGTAGTGCTCCTGCCCATCAATTATAACGGAAGCCTGATAGAGACTGAGGTCTACAGAATGATAGATGAGTTTCTCTACAGAAAAATACTTTTCTAATTTGGACAAGCGTATCGCCAAGATTTGATTCCTTTATGTTCTGCACCCACAATACTTCAATTACGTATTGGGTAATTTATGAGATCAGTGTCTTATTCTAGAGGTACGATCAACCTGGAAGAGAGAAGGCATCCATAAGGTGCTGATTTTGAGTCGGACATAGTTGCGAATAACGTGAGTTTACTGCAGATTAGTGGAGGTGCTAAATATGGCTGATAAAGTCGCATTTACAGCAATGGAACATGGCACTCGTGCGGACTACGATCTAGTATTCGAGCATGAAGCTGAGAATATGCAAAGCCAAACAGATCGGGTGATTCAGTGGTTAGAGATGATGGATGGAGACTCTCCCTATCAAATAAGTCGTTTGGAACATTGTTTGCAGGCTGCAACTCGTGCAGAACGCGATGGGGCTGATGAAGAAACTATAGTCTGTGCGTTGCTCCATGATATCGGAGATGTCATTGCACCGGCTAACCACTCTCAAGTAGCAGCAGCACTGTTGCGGCCCTATGTAAGTGATAAGAATTATTGGGTTGTACTTCATCATGGACTTTTTCAAGGATACTATTGGATGCATCACTATGATCAGGACAGAAATGCTCGAGAAAGGTTGACTGACAGCCCTTACTATCAATCTTGCGTTGATTTTTGTGCTAAATGGGACCAAACCTCCTTTGACCCTGATTACCAGTCTCATAATCTCGAATACTTTATACCCATGGTAAAAAAGATTTTCGCGCGGACACCAGACTCTCACGTTTAAATTTCAGTCTTTCTGTATTAGGTGGCTCCGTATTTAGCCAGTTATAATGGCGGATTAGATGCAAATTATTAAAAGGTATACTCTGCTTTGACTGCTAATGATCGTAATGAAACTGCCCTCGGGGAACCTGTAAAAATTCCGATTTCTGGCCCCATAATTAGCTTCTTGGTCCCCTATACTCGTCAGATTATGGTGTTTTTATTAGCCCTTTTGGTCACAGCCGGAATTACTCTTTCAATTGGGCAGGGTTTGCGTCTAGTAATTGATCAGGGCTTTGCTGGGGAATCGATTGAAGGCCTTAATATCGCTATTGCTTTTATTATGGGTGGGGCGGTAATTATGGCCCTTGGAACATATGTTAGGTTTTACTTAATTTCGTGGCTTGGTGAGCGAGTGAGCGCTGATATTCGTGCAGCAGTCTTTAACCACGTAGTTAGTTTGCACCCGGCTTTTTTTGAGACAAATCGTAGCGGCGATATTATGTCGCGTTTGACTTCGGATACCACCTTGTTGCAGTCAATCATAGGTTCATCTCTCTCGATTGCACTGAGGAGCTCTATCAGCTCTGCTGGTGCTCTAATCATGCTGTTTATTACTAATTTCAAACTGTCATTGGTTGTTATCTTTGCGATTCCCGCCGTTTTATTACCGATTTTATATTTTGGTCGAAAGGTGCGGGACCTGTCTCGTAAAAGTCAGGATTCAGTAGCCAGCGTGGGTAGCTACGCTGGTGAAGTTATTCAGCAGATAAAAACTGTTCAGAGCTTTACCCAAGAGCCTCTTGAAAAAAAGGCTTTTGGTGAAGAGGTAGAGCGGGCTTTTCGAGTTGCTAAAAAGCGTATTAGCCAACGAGCGATTTTAACAGCGGTTGTCATTATGGCTGTATTTACCGCGCTCAGCGCTATGCTTTGGTTTGGTGGACGAGATGTAATCACAGGCCAGATGACAGGGGGTGATTTAGGAGCGTTTATCTTTTATGCAATGTTAATGGCAGTTGGTATGGCGTCTTTGTCCGAAGTTTATGGAGAATTACAGCGAGCTGCTGGTGCTGCTGAGAGATTAATGGAGCTATTACATGCACCCAAGGAGATCATCTCAGCTGAGATTATACAAGCTGAGGTGGAACACTTGCCCGCAGTTTTAGAATTCGACAGCGTAAGTTTCAATTACCCCTCGAGGCCCACTCAGGCTGCCTTAGATGGATTTTCTTTAAAGATTCCAGAGGGAAAGATTCTAGCGCTAGTTGGGCCGTCGGGTGCTGGCAAATCCACACTTTTCGCCCTTATACAGCGTTTCTATGATCCTCAACAAGGCACGTTGTTGTTTGGCGATCATGATATCCGAGATCTTGATCTCATGCGGCTTCGGCAGCAAATAGCAGTAGTAGAGCAGCAACCTACACTGTTTACCGGTGATGTCATGTATAACATCCGCTATGGAAAAACGTCGGCAACTGATGAGGAAGTTAAAGCGGCTGCTGAAGCGGCCCATGCGGATGAGTTTATAAGAACTCTACCTAACGGTTATGAAAGTAATCTGGGGGAGCAGGGCGTTCGACTGTCAGGAGGGCAACGCCAGAGAATTGCTATTGCACGAGCGCTACTTAAAAACCCAAGAATTCTGCTGTTAGATGAAGCGACCAGCGCTCTTGATGCTGAAAGTGAATACAAGGTTCAATTGGCACTGGAAAGGCTGATGAAAAATCGAACTACAGTCATTATTGCCCATCGCTTGGCGACAATTCTTCATGCAGATCAAATAGTGGTTATGGATGAGGGGCGAAATATTGCGGCTGGAAGCCATCAAGAATTGTTAGTCAATAACGCGCTGTACGCGCGCTTGGCGGCATTGCAGTTTTCTGCAGATGCCACCTAGCACCATTATTTTGATTAGCGCTTGATTCGTTCTGCCTTAATCCAGGGAAACTCACAAACCTTCGCGATCAAATCTCCGTTAGATGTTTTGACAGTGATTGTTGTTTCTAGGGATGAGATATCTGTTGGTACGTTAGCAAACCCAATGTTTTTACCAAGCCGTGGAGAAAAAATACAACGTGACACATAGCCAACGCGTGTCTCTCCGTGGAAGACAGGCCAAGGGTTTTCTGGTGGAAGAGTGATTGGATCACCCTGAATTTCAATGCCCACAAGCTTACGTGCAGGGCCGGCTTCCTTAATTTTTTTCAGCGCTGCTTTGCCGATAAAGTCAACATCCTGATCAACGTCCACTAAACGATCCAACCCGATAGTATATGGTGAGTCGTCCCTGGTAATGTCAGAAACGTAAGACAACAGCCCACCTTCAATACTGCGTATCGTGTTGGGCGCGGCAGGGGCAATGTTGAACTCCAGTCCGGCTTGTTTGACTATGTCCCACAAGTCGTTCCCTTGTTTGCCGTCGCGAAGATAAAGCTCGTAACTCACTTCTCCGCTCCAACCAGTTCGACCAATCACCAGCGGAATACCTTTTAGAGAAGTCTCGCGAGCTCGATAAAAACGCAAGTCGTTATGTTCGCCATCGAAGAGCTTGTCAATTAGCATTGGTGCTTTGGGACCGCCAAGTTGCAAAGGTGAGACATCGGGCTCAAAAATATTTACATCAAAGCCAGAATTAATAGCCACACCCTGTATCCAAAGCAAGACATCTCCATCACCAGGAGAAATCCAAAACTGATCAGGCTTGAGACGCAATAACACCGCATCATTAACAATACAGCCGTTTTGATCGGTCAGGATGATATAAAGGCAGTGGCCAATTTCACATTTAGCAAGATTCCGCGGTGTAAGTAATCGAACAAATTCATAAGCATCGGGACCATTGATTTCTATTTGGCGTTCTACAGAAACATCCCACATGGTCACATCATTGACGAGACTCTCATATTCAGATGCTGTTCCCGCGTATGCAGTTGGCATATACATATGGTTATAGACAGAAAATGCCTGAGCACCATCTCTTCTAGTTGAATCAAAGAATGGTGATTTTCTAACCCTCGCCCCAAAAGAAATGGAAGCGTTTTTATTTTCTTTAGACATTATATTGCCTCTTTTGAGATCACATTTTTTGCGGATTTTAATCCTAAAATATGAGGCGAGTAAATCAAAATTTTCATCTTTTTATAAGACGTTTTTTTTTGTGAATATTTGTTCTAAAAACGACATTTAGATACTTATTTTCCCCTGAAATCAGGTTGTGATTGAACCTTCAAAAAGACAAGAAATAGCCAGCTGTGAAAATCGATATCGTTGTCGATAATGGTTTAAGAGTTGGGTTAATTTACAAGAACGTAAAATAGTGATCGTTTATAAAAATTTTGACGTACGCACTTGTGAGTACTTGTACTATAGTTGTCCCTCATAAAAACAACATGGGCTTAACAATGAACTGGATCAAAATTGCAGCACTCCTAATCGTCTTGGCGTCCTGTGTTGTTACAGACGACAAGATCAAAGATATTGAAACCCTCAAGGTAGGTATGTCTACCGGAATCGTTCAAGGCTATATGAGTGATTCGGCTGCAGATGTGGTGGCTTGGGATGACATTCCGTATGCGCAACCACCCGTGGGTGATCTTCGTTGGCGCGCCACGCGTCCTTTAATCGCAGCGAACCAGATAATTCGCAGCAAAGATGTTACTGCTTGTGTCCAGAAAGCCAGTGATTACGGAGGTGTCTCAGGAGAGGGAATTGTAGGTTCGGAAGATTGTCTCTACCTCGATGTTAAAGCCCCAGCGGATTTCAAAGACAAAAATTATCCAGTGATGTTTTGGATTCATGGAGGCGGGAATACCACAGGGCTCAAAGATTTTTATGATTACAGTCGCTTAGTTGCCTCAAGGGACGTTATTGTTGTGAGCACCAATTATCGCCTTGGGGGTTTAGGGTGGTTTTCACATCCTGCGATTCAGGATCGTCAAGAGGGTGAAGACAAATCCACGAATTTTGGAACCTTGGACATTATTGAGTCACTCAAATGGGTCCAAACTAATATAGCTAAATTTGGAGGTAACCCGGATAACGTAACCATTTTTGGCGAGTCTGCAGGTGGCCACAATGTGTATGCACTGCTCGCCTCGCCCTTGACGGACGGACTCTTTCACAAAGCCATCTCTCAGTCCGGCTACACTACCAGCCATAGCTTAGAGGATGCTCACAACCGAGATGGAGGTAATCCATTGGTGGAGAGGGGCTCATGGCAGATAGTTGAGTCGATTAATGAATTTAACGTCGAGCAAGATGACAATGAAAATCTAGCGATCCAACTTAGAGGTATGGATGCTCGAGAATTTATAGGGCTGTACTACCAGAAAGAGAGTATCGACAGCAT
>ERZ1046568.1720-NODE-1720-length-15195-cov-5.451321_pt1 | contig 15195 bp, 19 predicted proteins | sample MGYA00383092_ERZ1046568 | MGnify/ENA primary metagenome ERZ1046568 (study PRJEB29581, sample SAMEA5548362) | metagenome | biome: marine; feature: coastal; material: water | depth 1 m | study: Short-term variability in the microbial, nano- and picoplankton... | reverse complement strand
TATAATTGTATGCGTACAGCTTCAAAAATAATATAATAAATATAAAATTCATCATAATAATAATTGTATTTGTAAACTAAAAATAACTTTATATATCAAATTATATTGGAAGTATTCATTAATATCACAATTGTTTTCTTCATCATTAAAACTTAATGTGAATGGAAAATTACTATTTGAAAAAAACGATGTAGTTTAAGGAATAGAAAAAAAGGTCTTTTTTTAGTAATAGGTAAACCTTCTCACTTTTGCGATATATTTTGCCAAACGTATTACTTGATGAGAGTAACCATATTCATTATCATACCAGACATATATCACAATTGTTTCTTCAGAAGTTATTGTTGCTTTGCTGTCAAAAATTGAGGGTGCAGTAGAACCAATAATATCAGAGGAGACTAACTCATTATCTAAAGAATATTTAATTTGCTCAACCAACTCTCCTTCTAAAGCATATTTTTTTAATATTGAATTTATACGCTCTTTTGAAACTTTTGTTCTTAACTGTAAATTTAGAATTGCCAGTGAACCATTGGGAACAGGAACTCTAATTGCATTTGATGTCAATTTACCTTTTAAAGCCGGTATGGTTTTTGAAACAGCAACACCAGCACCAGTTTCTGTAATTACCATATTTAGAGCTGCAGCTCTTCCTCTTCGGTATTTATGATGCATATTATCTACCAAATTTTGGTCATTCGTATAGGCGTGAATAGTTTCTATATGGCCTTTAAGAATTCCAAAATTTTCTTCTAGAACTTTTAAAACCGGAGTTATTGCATTTGTTGTACAAGATGCTGCTGAAAAGATATCTACAGTATCTGAATTGTATTGTTTGTGATTGACTCCATAAACAATATTTGGAACTCCTTTTCCTGGTGCCGTCAATAGAACTTTACTTGCTCCTTTTGATTTTAAATGTCTACCAAGAGCAACATCATCTTTAAAAGCTCCTGTATTATCAATGATTAAAGCATCTATTATTCCATATTTTGTATAATCTATATCTTCAGGATTATTTGCAGAAATCATGTGAACAGTTGTTCCGTTTATGGTTAAAGCCTGACGCTCTTTGTCTGTTTGTACAGTTCCTAAAAAATCTCCATGAACAGAATCTATACTTAACAAGGAGGCTCTTTTTGCCAAGACAGTTTGATTGATTTCATTACGAGTTACTATTGCTCTTAAACGCAACTGAGAACCTTTACCCATCTTAGTCATTAGTTCTCTTGCTAATAAACGACCTATTCTTCCGAATCCATATAAAACAACGTCTTTTGGTTGAATATCTTCTGATTCTGTTGCTCCTTTTAATTTATTCTTTACAAACTCGACTTTGCTTGCGCATTTTTTCAAACTTAAATGGCATTCATAGGCTAATTTACCAATATCTAATTTAGAGGAGGGTAAATCTATTTTTTGAATTGCTTTGGCGATATCTAGAGCACCTTGAATAGAAATTGGCTTACTTACAAATTCTTTTGCATAACCAATTAAGTTTAAAACTTCGCTAGCTCTTTTATCAACTAAAGAATTTCTAAAGAATACCAATTCTATAGATTTGTCATACCACAAATCATTCACAATAGTTATGAATTCTACAGCAGCTCTTCTGTTATGAGTTTGAATTAAAATTTCTTCTTCGTAATTTAAAATTATTGACATAATTATTATTTATTTAATTTTTACTACAAAAGTATTCTTTTATTTCAAATACGAAATCGATTTCGTAAAAATTTTCGTAAATAAAAAAATCCTGATTGGTATCAGGATTTTAAATAAAAAAAATATTTCTTTCTATCTAAAAGCGTAGCGTTCTTTTTCTCCGTTTAAATTTATGACCTCAATATAAATAGGATTCCCATTAACGTACGATGCATCTATTGTTTTGGCAGCATCATTAGCATTTAAAACTGATTTTTTATTAATCTTCGTAATTATATACCCTTCTTTAACCCCATAATAATCTAAATTTCCATTATTATTTCTAACAATCTTTGCACCTCCATCAATATTATATTTCTTCAACTCTTTTTTATTCAAATCTTTCAAGTAGATCTTTAAACTTCCAGAAACATATAAGTTTTTCCTACCTAGTTTAACTGTTTTAGTTAGAGACTGACCAGCTCTATCTACAATAATATCTACAAAATCTCCGGGTCTTTTTGCAATTAACTGTCCTCTTAGTTCTGAAAATTTAGAAATTTTTACATTATTTATTTTTTTAATAACATCATCGGATTTTAATCCCGCTTTTTTTGCACCACCATCATCGCTTACTGAAGCAATTTTCACACCATCTATATCAGCATCTCTTTGATCTATATTGATACCTAAAATAGCTTCTTGCACAGCACCAAACTCTAATAAGTCATCTATAATTTTTTTAGCAATATTAGAGGGAACTGCGAATGAATACCCCACAAAAGAGCCTGTTTTTGAGGAAATAGCCGTATTGATACCAACCAATTCACCACGAGTATTAACTAATGCCCCTCCACTATTCCCTGGATTTACAGCTGCATCAGTTTGAATAAAGGACTCTATGTTTCCGTTACCTTCTAAGTCTCTTCCTTTGGCGCTTACAATACCCGCTGTGACTGTTGAAGTAAGATTATAGGGGTTTCCTACAGCTAAAACCCATTCTCCGATTTTAATCGTATCAGAATTTGCAAATGGAATATATGGCAAAGCTATCTTCGCATCAATTTTTAGCAGTGCAATATCATTTTCTTTGTCAGTACCGACTAATTCAGCTTTGTACTTTTTTCTATTGTTTAAAGTGATTTCAATTTCTGAAGCTCCAGCAATAACATGGTTATTGGTAACAATATAACCATCTTGGGAAATAACAACTCCGCTTCCTGTACCGACTTGTTCATATTTTTTCTTTCCATTTCCATTACCAAAAAAAATATCTATTGGATTTACCTGAGTTCTAACGGATGTGTTTTTAACGTGAACAACTGAGTTTACCGTATTTTCTGCAGCAACAGTAAAATCTACAGAGCTACAAATTGAATTGGCTTTATTGTGGACTACAGGATTGTAGTTTGTGGTAATCGTTTTTAAAGGATGAGAAATTGATCTTTGTGTTACTGAACCAGTAGTAAATAATAATTTATAACCGCCCAAAGTTAAAGCTCCTCCCAAGAAAGCCATTCCCAATAATCCCAAAAATTTCTTCATAATATTTAACTTTTATACTATCAAATATACAATTTTAACAATCTAAAAAAATTTGTTTAACTTGTTATTAACTCATTTTAACCACTTTTTAACAATCGATAATTCTTCATTAAATACCTATATTTGTTGCAATGAAATTAGATTTTTACAAATACCAAGGAACCGGAAATGATTTTGTGATGATAGACAATAGATCAAAGTCCTTCCCAAAAGAGAACACCAACATAATACCAAAACTCTGTGACAGGCATTTTGGTATTGGAGCAGACGGCGTTATTTTAATTGAAAATGATACAGGTTTTGATTTTAAAATGATTTATTTCAATGCTGATGGAAGTCAGACTTTCTGTGGGAATGGTGGTAGATGTGCAGTTGCTTTTGCAAAAGAATTAAAAATTATAAATTCTAAAACTAATTTTAGTGCTTTTGACGGAGCGCATTTTGCTACCATTGAAAAAGATATTATTTCTTTAAAAATGAAAGATGTAGATGAAATTTTAGTTCATGAGAATTCAATTTTTGCCAATACCGGTACGCAGCATCATGTTGAATTGGTGGATGATTTAGATAATTTTCCTGTTTTTAAAAAAGGGAAGGAAATTAGATATTCATATAATGATCCTGGAAGTAATGTTAATTTTGTTCAGCAAATTAGTCCTTCTACTTTTAGAGTAAGGACCTATGAAAAAGGTGTGGAAGATGAAACATTAGCCTGCGGAACTGGTGTTACAGCTGTGGCAATAGCAATGCACAAAACAAAAAAAACAGACCACAATTTAATTTCATTACCCGTTGAAGGTGGAAATTTAGAGGTTTCATTTACAGTAAAAAATGGAGTTTATAAAAATGTGTTCTTAAAAGGGTCTGCACTATTAGTTTTTAAAGGTAATACTTCAATTTAATGCAAACACTTAAAGGCCCCCTTTTAAGACTAAGAACTCTTGAACCAGAAGATTTAGAGTTTCTATATCAAATAGAAAACGATGAATCTTTCTGGGAAATAAGTCATACTCAAAAACCTTTCTCTAAATATATTTTAAAAAGATATATAGAAAATGGGCATCTAGATATTTTTGAAGCAAAACAACTGCGCTTAATAATTGAAGAAAAGTCTACAAGAAAGCAAATAGGAATGATTGACTTATTTGATTTTAATCCCCAACATAAAAGAGCAGGAATTGGTCTATTGATTCATCCTTATTTTCAACACAATGGATTTGCTTCTGAAGCCTTATCACTTTTAATTAAGTATTCTTTTTCGCACCTAAATTTACACCAATTATTCGCAAATATCACCTCAGATAATACTAAAAGCATGTCGCTTTTTAAGAAATATAATTTTGAAAAAGTAGGGATCAAAAAAGATTGGATTTTATCTAAAGGAAGCTTTAAAAATGAAGTTTTATTTCAGTTGATAAAAGACTAATTTTGTTTTTCATTAAAATTAAAACAATTGCAAAAAAAAAGAACATACATCTTCGCTAGTTTTCTTCTACTTAGTGGAATTTTAGGATACAATTATTACCAAAAGATCTTTGGAAAAGCAATTGTAAGAGAAACTGTTCTTTTTGTTTATTCTTCTGACACTTTGTTAGATATTAAAAATAAAATTTCTGAATTTTCATCTAAAAATGATGCTTTTCTGATGGTTGCAGCAAAAAAAGATTTCTCTAAACCCAGGATTGGTAGATATCTTTTAAAAGAAGATATGTCTAATAATGATCTTATAAACTTATTAAGAAGTGGTAATCAAGCTCCAATAAAGTTGTCTTTTAACAATCAAGATACTCTAGAAAAATTAGCAGGTAGAGTTGCTCAACAACTAGAAACAGATTCTATTTCTCTGTTAAATTCTTTTACAGACAGTACTTTTTTGTCGAAAAACAATTTGACGGAAGCATCGGTTCTTCAAATTTTTATTCCGAATAGCTATGAATTTTATTGGAACACTTCTCCGAAAAAATTTAGAAATAAAATGTTAAGAGAATACAATCTCTTTTGGAACTCCAGCAGATTAAAAAAAGCTGTAGCCTTAAATTTATCTAAATCAGAAATTATTACTTTGGCTTCGATAGTGCAAAAAGAAACAGCAAAAACAATAGAAAGACCAATTGTAGCGGGTCTGTATTTGAATAGATTAAAAAAAGGATGGCCGTTACAAGCAGACCCAACGATTATTTATTGCATAAAAAAAAATAAAGGTCAGGATTTTGTTGTAAAAAGAGTACTAACTGCTGATTTAGAAATTAAATCACCCTATAATACATACAAGAATAAAGGACTGCCTCCTACTCTAATTTCAATGCCCGATATCTCTGCAATTGATGGCGTTTTAAATGCACAAAAGCATTCCTATTTTTACATGTGTGCAAATATTGATAAATTAGGATATCATACTTTTGCAAGATCGCTTAAACAACATAATAGAAATGCAGCCAAATATCATAAATGGCTGAATAAACAACGTATTAATAGGTAATGCTCAAAAGATTTTTCTTTCACTTTTGTTTTAATTTCTAAGTCTTTTTTTGCTCTTAATTCATCCTTTTGTAAAAAATCGGATACTTTAAGTGCCAAAAGTAGAAATACAATTATTATTGAAAGTCTTATGGCTAAGAGTGCTTTAATTGCCCTTAACGAAATTGGACAAAGGATACACACATTCTAAATTTCAATTAAAAAACTCTCTTTTCTGTTATTAATTTTGTAAAAATTCCTGCTACCACATTAAAAATTAATACGAAAAGAGGAAATAAGGTACATTATCTGTATTTTTATTGAAATTTAACATATTGACAGTCACTATATTTAAATATTGAATATACTTTTGTAACCGCAAAACAGAAAGATTGAATTTATCAAAAAGTTTCTATTTATAAGTATTGTATTTTTAGGATTTATCAACGCAACCTCTATTGATAAAAAAACAAATACAGATAACAAAATTACAATTCCTAAATTTAGAGAGTATAATATACCCTATTTACAAAAAGATTTTGTTGGGTTTAAAGAGGCTTTGGCTTTCAAAGAATCTCAAGGAAAGTATACCGCTGTAAATACACTAGGATATTTAGGAAAATACCAATTTGGTAGAACTACTTTACAAAGATTTAAAATTTACAATACAACTGCATTTTTAAAAAATCCAGAATTGCAGGAAAAAGCATTTATAGCTCTGTGCAAAGTTAACAAATGGATTTTAAGAAAAGACATACAACGATCTTTAGGGAAAAGTATGAACGGAATTAAAATTACAGAATCAGGAATTTTAGCTGCTGCACATTTAAGTGGTGCAGGGAACGTAAAAAAATTTTTACGTAGTAATGGAGCTCATAATTTTTCTGATGCTTATGGTTCTTCTATTCAATCTTATTTAAAGAAGTTTTCTGGATATGATGTTTCTACAATTGAAGCGGATAGAAATGCCAATATTTAGTTTGGCTACTTGTGGATTATAAAAATAGCAGGTTTTTTATGTAAATTTGGCTGTTGGTGTTTCCAATCCTTAATCGTCATTGATTTGATAAATTCAGATGGCAACGTAATATCTACTGCAATACATAAAAATGTAGTTGGAGTTAAGGTAGATTTCAAGTCTGAAAACATTTTATCATTCCTGTAAGGAGTTTCAATAAAAATTTGTGATTGATTTTTATCTTTGGACAAACGTTCTAATTCTTTAATTGCTTTTTTCTTATCACTCTTGTCAATTGGTAAATACCCATTAAAAGCAAAATTCTGCCCGTTCATTCCGGAACTCATCATTGCCATTAAAATAGAACTTGGACCCACTAGAGGAACTACTTGAATATTATTCTGATGTGCCATTTTCACAATACTTGCTCCAGGATCTGCAACAGCTGGAACCCCCGCTTCAGAAAGTAAACCAACATTGACCCCTTCTCTACAAATATCTAGATACCTTGCAGTTTCAATATCTTCTGCATATTTATCTAAAAGCATTAAGTTTAATGAAGGTTGCGATTTTTTAGGTGATATTTTTTTGATAAACTTTCTTGCTGATTTTTCATTTTCAACAATATAATAATCGATTTGTTCAACTACTTTTTTAACTGACAAAGGCATTACTTCTAGTGGCTCAGTTTCTCCGAGAGTAGTTGGAATTAAATAAAGTTTGCCTATCATTTTATATTTTTTTGGAAATGAGTGTACAAACCTCATCTAACATTTTATAGACTTTCTCAAAACCTAAACTACCCCCATAATAAGGATCTGGAACGCTCTGATTTTGATAAGAATCTCTTTCATTTAAAATTAATTGAACTTTATGTGCATCCTTATCGTCCCTTGCTAATGAAAGTATGTAATTGTAATTACTATCATCCATTGCATAAATTCTATCAAATTGATCAAAATCTTTTACAGTAAATTTTCTTGCTCTTTGATTTTTTATATTCAGCCCATAATTGGCGGCAACATCTATCGAGCGAACATCTGGATGCTTTCCTATGTGATATGCAGCTGTTCCTGCAGAATCTACAAAAACTTCATCAGAATTTACTTTAGATTGTAAAATTCCTTCCGCTAATGGTGATCGACATATATTACCCAAACATACCATCAGGACTTTTTGCATAAAATAATTTTTATTTAGAGATATAACTATTTGTCTATTACAGAAGTTAATCGATTGAATAAGATTTTTTTCAATTGTAGTTTTAGAAAGTCAACTTTTTTGTTAAATCATCTACATACTTTCTAAACTGTTTGTCAGTTTCAGATAAGTTATCTACGGTTTTGCAGGCATGTAAAACAGTGGCATGATCTCTTTGGCCTATTTGGTTACCAATACTTGCTAAGGAGGTTTTGGTCAATCTTTTAGCAAAAAACATTGCCAATTGTCTTGCTTGTACAATGTGACGTTTGCGGGTTTTAGATTGAAGCGTAGCAACATCCATATCAAAATACTTAGAGACTTCTTTCTGTATGTAATCTATAGAAACTTCTTTTTTTGTGTTTTTTACAAATTTATCTACAATCTGTTTTGCCAATTCTAAGGAAAACTCTCTTCTATTAAAAGAAGCTTGAGCAATCATAGAAATGATAACACCTTCTAATTCTCTTACGTTAGATTTTATATTCTTTGCTATATATTCTACAATATCTTCTTGCATTTCAACACCATCTCTATACAATTTATTTTGTAAGATACAAATCCTAGTTTCAAAATCTGGTGCTTGCAATTCAGCAGACAGACCCCATTTAAAGCGAGATAATAAACGCTGTTCAATATCTTGCATATCTACAGGTGCTTTATCCGATGTTAAAATCACTTGTTTGCCATTTTGATGTAAATGATTAAAAATATGAAAGAAAACATCTTGAGTTCCAACCTTACCAGATAAAAACTGAACATCATCAATGATTAGGACATCTATCATTTGATAGAAATGGATAAAATCATTCCTAGTATTTGATTTTACAGAATCTATAAATTGTTGAGTGAATTTTTCCGAAGAAATATACAAAACTGTTTTATCTGGGTATTTATCTTTAATATCTACACCTATTGCATGCGATAAATGAGTTTTACCCAATCCAACACCACCATAAATTAACAGTGGATTAAAAGAAGTTCCTCCTGGTTTGTTGGCTACTGCCATTCCTGCAGATCGAGCTAGTCTATTAGAATCTCCCTCGATAAAATTATCAAAATTATAGTTGGGGTTTAATTGTGATTCTATTTTTACTTTTTGTAATCCTGGGATTACAAAAGGATTTCTTAGTTCTCTTTTATTAGATTCAAGTGGTATAGTAACTTTTTGTGGTTTTAATGGGTCTCTATTAGAACTTGGAATTTTTACAATTTGTGGTCTATTACTACTGTAATTGTTTTCCATTTTAACATCATAAATCAATTTGGCATCATTACCCAGTTGTCTAACCAATGCAACTCGTAATAATTTAATGTAATGCTCTTCTAGCCATTCGTAAAAAAATTTACTGGGTACTTGAATTGTCAATGACTCTCCTGATATTTTTACTGGTTTTATAGGTTCAAACCAGGTTTTGTATGCCTGTGGTTTAATGTTGTCTTTTATAAAAGACAAACATTCGTTCCATACTGAATCAGCAGTTAAAGTCATGTAATTGAAGTAAATTTTTAAATTAATAATTGATTTAAAAAACGTTTTTTAAAACCGTTTCTTAGAGTCTTACAAAAGTGTGAATAAAATTCAGTAAAAAAAAATGATTTTGCTATTGATTTTTAATTATTTTTTACGTAACATCGCTAAAAATTATAACCTTTTTATTTTTTTGAAAAAACACACCTCTAAAACTAGAATTCGATATTCAGAAACCGACCAAATGGGTGTCGTTTATCACGGAAATTATGCTCAATTTTTCGAATTAGGAAGAACCGAATGGTTACGTTCCCTTGGAATTACGTATAAAGATATGGAAACCAACGGAATAATACTACCAGTAATTTCATTAAAATGTAATTTTATCAAATCTGCATTATATGATGACATTTTAACAATCACTACTTTTCTAAAAAAAGAGCCACTTGTAAAGATTGAGTTTGATTATGAAATTACGAATCAAAATAACGAATTGATTTGTAAGGGAAATACAGTTTTAGCCTTCATGAATAAAAAAACAATGAAGCCCACAAGTTGCCCAACTTATTTATTAAAAGGTTTAGGATTCTAAAAATATCTTTCTAAATTAAAAGTTCATTGATTGTATCTTAGAATTACTTACTTGACTTTTTTAAATTTAAAACTAAGATGCTATTTTATTGGAGTAATTTTTAGCTGATACAAATTCTTGAAAATATTTAAAATGGCATCCACATCATTTTTACGAATAGAGATTTCATACTCACAATACATTTCTAACTTCTGATGGATAATTTCAATATTATTTTCTTTAACGATTCTCATTACCGAATTCATCAAATCGTAATTAAAAGTCAATTTAAAATAAATTTTTACAGTTTTTTCTAAAATAACTGAAGCTTCTAATGTTATTTTTGCAGATGTTTTGTAGGCAGAAATTAGACCACTAATTCCGAGTTTTGTTCCTCCGAAATACCTCACAGAAACTATTAAAATATTGGTTAGCTCAAAAGACTGGATTTGAGCGTAGATAGGCAATCCTGCAGAATTATTTGGTTCGCCATCGTCATTTACTCTAAACCTAATTTCTTTAATTCCTAGTTGGTAAGCATAGCAAAAATGACGAGCAGAAGGATGTTTTTTTTTAAATATTCTAATTTCATTTTTACGTCATCCTCAGATAAAACTGGAAACGCGTATCCAAAAAACTTACTCGCTTTTTCTTTAAAAAGGGTTTCCCTTGATGGTGTTTCTATAGTCCTATAAATGTCTTCTAACATCTAGGCTATAGTTACTAAGAGGATTCCTAAAATTGCTAAAAAAACACCTATTTTATTTCGTCTGCTGAAATGTTCTTTAAACAACAACAAACCTACAATTGAGGAGACGATTACAATTGCAACATTATTTATCGTAAAAAGTGTTGAACTTTCAAAACCATCTGTTTGCAATGCTTTAATTAAAAAAACGATAGAATAGTAATTAGGAACACCTAAAATAATTCCTGCAATTATATTTTTAAGACCAAAAACTTCTCTTTTTTTCAGAGTTTTTACCCCTAAAATTATCAATCCAAAAAAAGCAGCAATTGAAAATAGACTTGCAGAAAAAATTGCGACTTCTTGATCTGGCACAAAATTGACCTCAATATATTTTAATGTTGTATCAATCACTCCTGATCCAAAAAAAAGCAACATTGGGAACAACAATCCTGCATTTTTAAAATTCCTTTTTTCATCCTTAACAGAAGCTAAATAAACAGCGACTAATGCAATTACAATCCCAAGAACTTTAAGAAAAGTCACAGATTCATTGTAAAGAAAAACACCAAATAGTATAGGGATTACCACAGACATTTTACCTGAAATAGAAGCTACAGAAACTCCATTTCTCTGAGCTGTCATTGCCATTACAAAAAATATAGAAACAAACATAGCCCCAAGAAATAGTGCGCCAAAAAACCAAGGTTGACTGGGAATATCTGAAATAAAAATACTCTTTTCTGCAGACACAAAACCCAAGGTAAATGCTACAATATAATTTACCACAATTGCTTTTAAAACATCAATTTTGAAAATACCAAAATATTTAAAAATAACAAATAAGCCCGTAGAAAAAAGAATGCTTAAAAAAAGATATATCAAAATAAGGTTTGGTTTTTGGTGAATAATTGGGTAACGTCTTCTTGACCAGGAATTAAGTTCCAGGTATGAATTCCTAATCTATTTGCAGCAGCCGTATTTTCTTTCAAATCATCAACAAATATAGTTTCTTGAGCGTTTAAGTTATTTTCCGTTAAAACAAACTCATAAATTTCTGAACTGGGTTTACTCAAATTAATTTCATAAGATAGATAAAACTTTTCGAAACATTTATTAAACTCGTTGTATAATTTTAATCCCCAATTTTCTTGAACCCAAGAAATGTGTAAATCATTTGTATTGCTCAATAAAAATAACCTGTATTTTTTTGAGTTTGAAAGTTCTTTTAAAAATGCCAATCTTGTTAATGGAAAATCTAATAGAATTGAATTCCAAGCAAACACTAAATCTGAAGAAGAAACAGAAAATTTGGAAGAAAAAAAGTTGATAAAATCGCGAGAAGTAATCAAGCCTTTTTCATACTGATGAACAACTGACATGATTTCATCAGAAATGTTTGAAACTCCTAACTTTTCTAACTCTTTATGAGTCGCTTTTTTATCTAGGTTGATAAAAATATCACCAAAATCGAAAATGATATTTTTAATCATTTTTATATCTTTTTAGAACATCCGTTTTGATGTTGATTACTTCTTTTAATCCTTTTTTTAATCTCGGAGCTCTCACACCATTTTGAAATTCTTTTTCAGCTACAAAAACAGCTGCTTCATCCCATAAATTTTCATCAATAAACGTCTGTAAGGTTTGTAAGCCACCTTCAACAATTAAAGATTCAATTTGATGTTTGTGAAGAACTTTACAAATCTGATTAGCACTATTTTTAGAGAAATCTATTATTTCAAAAATAATGTTTTCATGAGTTTCTTTCTGCTTTCTTTTTGACTCAGTTATCAGAATTGTTTTAACACTTTTATCGAAAACATGAGCTGAGTTGGGAATTCTCAAGTTTCTATCCAATACAATTCTAATTGGATTTAATCCAAACCAACTTCTTACATCTAATTTAGGATTGTCTGAAATTACAGTATTTGTTCCAACTAAAATCGCCTGTTCTTCACTTCTCCATTTATGGACTATTTGTTGGGAATACTGGTTAGAAATCCAAACTGGTTTTAATTTATTCTTTGAAAGAGGAGCTATGAAACCGTCTTTAGTTTCCGCCCATTTTAAGAGAATATACGGTCTTTTTTTTTCATGAACTGTAAAGAATCGTTTATGATGCTGAAGGCATTCGTCCTTTAAAACTCCAACTACAACAGTAATCCCTGCTTTTTTTAGTCGTTCAATTCCTTTACCAGCTACTAAACTATTAGAATCTAAACAGCCAATAACTACCTTTCTGGGTTGGTATTTGATAATTAAATCTGCACACGGTGGTGTTTTTCCGAAATGAGAACAAGGCTCTAATGTTACATATATAGTAGCTTCTTTAATAAGTGATTTATCTCTTACAGAATGAATTGCATTTACTTCTGCATGATTTCCTCCATAAGCGGATGTAAACCCTTCGCCAATAATTTTATTATTCCAAACAACAACACAACCAACAGAGGGATTTGGACGTGAAAAACCAATTCCGTTTTTGGCAATCTGCAAACAGCGTTTTATGTAAATTTTATGATTGATATTTCTTTTAGTTTATCAGAGCGTAAATTGAACTTATAATTTTATTTTTATTTCTTCTGTTTTATCGACTAAAAATTCCTTTTTAAAAGCATACACATCATATTGAAGGTTGCCTATAATTCTAATCGTTATTTTTTTCGCTAAAACAGCATTTACAAGACCACTCAAAAGTCTAGTTTTAAAACCTTTTAAAATATCTTTGGTAAGTATATTTGCGTATAGAGGAATTTGAAATGTTTTTTTGGCCGGTACTCTAAATTCATCAGAAAAAACTTCTGCAACCTCAACTCCATTAACAATTACCTTCATTTCGTCTGTAGAAATTTTACCTCCAACATTATTTGGATTTTCAAAAAAGGCAACCGCTTTCAACCGAAGTGTATCTGAAGAAAAATGCATTACTTTTAAATTGTCTATCTTCACAAAAACTGGTTGTTTCGTTAAAGAACAACTTGTAAATAATAAAAACGAAAGGATAAAATATAAACTATTTTTCATCTACATTAATTAAAAATTTAGGTAAATTGCTCTTGCAAAAATACAGTAATAAATGACAAGTCGAAATTTTATCTTTAGAGAAATAAAACCTGAAGATAATGAACAATTAGCAACTGTAATTAAAAGTGTTATTCTAGAAATGGGTGCTCCCAAAATAGGAACGGCCTTTGAAGATAAAGCGACGAATCAAATGTTTGAAAATTTTCAGAAACCAACCTCTTTTTACTATGTTGTTCTGCATAAAAATAAAATTGTAGGCGGTGCAGGAATTGCAAAATTAGACAATGTAAAAGGCGATATATGCGAGCTTCAAAAAATGTATTTCCTACCTTTAATAAGAGGAAAGGGTTTGGGATCAAAATTAATAGAAACCTGTTTAAAAAGAGCTAAATTAGTTGGATTTAAGAAATGTTACTTAGAAACAATGCCCTATATGGAAGCGGCTACAACATTGTATAGAAAAAACGGATTTGTTAATTTAGAAAAACCATTGGGGAATACTGGTCATTATTCTTGTAATGTTTGGATGATAAAAGAATTATGATTTTAAAAGAATTTAGAGCTTATATTCATGAAACGCTTTCAGGAATCTATCCAAATACAGAAATCGACAGCTTTTTTTATATATTGATCGAAGAAAAATTAAACCTACAAAGAATTGATACTTTTTTAAAACCAGATTTTTTAATAATTGACGACTATTTATCGGAGTTGAAAAACATTATCAAAAGACTTAAAAACGAGGAACCAATTCAATATATTTTGAAAAAAACATCGTTTTATGGACTGCCTTTTGTTGTTGATGAGAATACACTAATCCCAAGAACAGAAACAGAAGAATTAGTAGCGTGGGCTATCGAAGAAGCAAGAAAAATTTCAGAATACAATACTGAAAAACTATCAATTATTGATATTGGAACTGGATCTGGTTGTATTCCAATATCCATGGCAAAACATTTACCAGAAGCAAGTATTTCTGCGATAGATATTTCTAAAAAAGCGTTGAAAATTGCTACTAAAAACGCGCTTTTAAATAAGGTTACTATTCATTTTTTTGAAATTGATATTTTACAGACGAATTTACTTCCTCAACAATTTAATATTATTTTATCAAACCCTCCCTATGTTAGAGAATTAGAAAAAGTAGAAATAAAAAATAACGTTTTACAAAACGAACCCCATTTAGCTTTGTTTGTTGCGAACGATAATCCTTTAGTGTTTTATAAAAAGATTGCAAATCTGGCAAAGAAATTTCTTACTAAAAAAGGAGTTTTGTTTTTTGAAATCAATCAATATTTAGAAAAGGAAACTGTAAAAATGTTAGAAAAAAAAGGGTTTAAAAACATTGAATTAAGAAAAGATTTATTTGGTAATTACAGAATGATAAAGTGCCAATTAGGGAAATAATTTATTTCATTAAAATAAAAAAATGAAGAAACTATTTTTTCACTTTTAAACTCCATTCAAATAAAAAAGACGAAACGATAATCCCATCCTCATTCTCGCCTTTAGAAGTTAACCTCACTATTTGTCCCTCTCCTGTCTCGATTGATTTTTGAATAGCTTCTTTAATTTGATTTCCACCGCAACAAGTAAACAAGATTTTACCGGTTGCTTTTTTAAAAAAATCAGCT
>ERZ1046568.1717-NODE-1717-length-15197-cov-14.636310_pt1 | contig 15197 bp, 10 predicted proteins | sample MGYA00383092_ERZ1046568 | MGnify/ENA primary metagenome ERZ1046568 (study PRJEB29581, sample SAMEA5548362) | metagenome | biome: marine; feature: coastal; material: water | depth 1 m | study: Short-term variability in the microbial, nano- and picoplankton... | reverse complement strand
GCCGAAATAATATCCGCGTCATTTAATTCGCGCCATAAATGTTCGGTGACATGAGGCACAATTGGGCAGAGGAGCAAAAGAGCCGCCTGCAAGGCTTCGCGCTCAACCGCTAAACCATTGTCAGTACTGGTATCTAACTTACTGACTTCGTTACACAGCTCCATAACCGCAGCGATAGCGGTGTTAAAGGTTTGCCTGCGACCGTAATCGTCGTCCACTTTGCCAATTGTCTCGTGGGTTTTTCGACGGAGGTCTTTTTGAGCTTTGTCGAGTTCGCTGACCTTAATGTCGGGTACGGGTCCCCGGTTACTGTGCTCTGAGACCATTCGCCAGAGGCGTCGAAGAAAACGGTTGGCTCCTTCAACACCGGAGTCTGACCATTCAAGGCTTTGTTCTGGGGGAGCAGCGAACATACTGAAAAGTCGAACGGTATCAGCGCCGTAACGATCTATCAGTTCTTGTGGATCAACCGTATTGCCTCGGGATTTTGACATCTTCGTGCCATCTTTAAGAACCATCCCCTGAGTCAGCAAACGTCGAAACGGCTCATCAGAAGTCACTAAGCCCTCATCGCGCATTAGTTTGTGAAAAAATCTGGCATACAAGAGGTGCAGGATGGCGTGTTCAATGCCGCCTACGTATTGATCGACTTCTAGCCAATAATTGGCTTCATCATCAAGCATGGCGCTGCTGTTGCCGGCAGAGGCGTAACGCGCGTAGTACCAAGATGACTCCATAAAAGTGTCAAACGTATCCGTTTCCCTTTCTGCGGCTTGGCCGCAGCGCGGACACTCTGTTTTGGTAAAGCTCTCTAGGCTAGTCAACGGTGAGCCCACGCCTTTGAGCGCCACGTCAGTAGGAAGCAAGACGGGAAGGTCGTCAGCGGGCACGGGTACCGAGCCACAGGTTTGGCAATTGATGACCGGGATGGGCGTACCCCAGTAACGCTGGCGAGATACGCCCCAGTCGCGCAGCCGGAAATTAACGGTGCTTTCCCCTAAATTGCGCTCGGTGAGTTGCGCAACAATCGCTTCAAAGGCCGCTGTAAAATTGAGCCCATCAAACTCTCCGGAGTTAATCAGGTCACCTTTTTCGGTATAAGCGGCCCGAGTGAGGTCTGCGGGTTGCTCTTCGGTACCCTCAATAACTTGAACTATCGGTAGGCCATATTTGCTGGCAAATTCCCAGTCACGCTGGTCGTGTCCCGGCACAGACATGACGGCGCCGGACCCATAGCCCATCAATACAAAATTGGCGACCCATAGGGGTAGGGGGGCCCCGGTCAACGGGTGGGACACCGTGAGCCCCGTGTCCATTCCTTGTTTTTCAAGGGTGGCCATGTCGGCCTCGGCCACTTTTATGTGACCAAGCTTTTCAATAAACGCAGCCAGCTTTGGGTTGCCGGTTGCGGCTTCAATGGCAAGGGGATGTTGTGGCGCGACCGCAAGGTAGGTGACGCCCATCAGGGTATCGGGCCGCGTCGTATAAACCTCGACTGCGTCGCTGTCGCCATAGGGAAACCTGACGTTGGCCCCTACCGAGCGCCCGATCCAATTGCGTTGCATAGCCACGACTTGTTCAGGCCACTGTTTTAAAGAATCCAAGTCATCTAACAGTTCTTGAGCATAGGCAGTGATCCGAATGAACCACTGATTGATGGCTTTCCGTTCTACCGGGTTGTCGCAGCGCCAACACTTGCCATCGACGACTTGTTCATTGGCTAAAACCGTTTGGTCAGTCTCACACCAATTGACGTCGGCTTCTTTTTTGTAGGCCAAACCACGCTCGAGGAGCCGGGTAAAAAACCACTGTTCCCAGCGGTAGTAATCAGGTTGGCAGGTTGTAACTTCTCGGCTCCAATCGTATGCAAACCCAAGCCTTGAGAGCTGACTGCGCATTTCCGCAATGTTGTCTAGGGTCCAAGCTGCGGGGGGGACTTGGTTGGCAATGGCCGCATTTTCAGCGGGGAGGCCAAAGGCGTCCCAACCCATAGGTTGGAGAACGTTTTTCCCCTGCATACGCTGATACCGTGCAATGACGTCGGCTATCGTGTAGTTGCGCACATGCCCCATATGCAATTTACCACTGGGGTAGGGAAACATAGCCAGGCAGTAAAATTTCTCAAGCGTACTGTCTGGAGTGGCTTTATAAGTCTCTTCGGTCGCCCAGCGTTTCTGGGCAGCAAGCTCGATTTGCTGGGGACTGTATTCCTGATTCATAGGGGCTCTATCTGCTTGCCCCATCGTTTGATTGGGGACATTGGTTCTCAAAGGTTCAAGTGTACCAGTCTGAGAGAGGGCTTGGGGTGGTCAACGTGGTCTGCGATAGCCCGCAGCAGCGATGAATAAGCCACAAAAAACCAAAGTGGGTGCACTTCCCAGCCACATGATGGGAGTTAAGCCTGTTTTCGGCTGTACCACTCCGGTAATGACGTGTTCTTCAAATTGTGGCGCGGTAACGACGGGCTCGCCCCTGTGATCTATTATCGCTGACACACCATTATTAGTGCCTCTTAAAAGCGGCCTGCCAGTCTCGAGCGCCCTAAAACGCGCCATTTGCAGATGTTGTAAAGGCCCCATGGAGTGACCGAACCAACTGTCGTTGCTGACGGTAATCAGAATTTCTGAGGTGCGTGCACCCTGCCAGACGAAGTCGGGATAGACCACTTCATAACAGATAAAGGATGCCACACGTAAAGCTCCGGCCGACAAGATTGGCGGAACATCGGGCCCAGAAATGAAATTGGACATGGGTAAATCAAAAAATTGAATTAAGCCCCGTAAGCTATCCTCAAAAGGTACGTACTCTCCAAAAGGCACCAGCTTTTGTTTGCGGTACTCACCGTTTCCCTGACCTAAAGCAATAATACTGTTATAGCTGCCGTTTTCGTCACGGGTGGGAATGCCGGTAATCAATGTGGTTTCTGTTTGCTCGGCTGCGGCAGAAACCTGATTCAGGTAGTCGTTGATGCGGTCGCGGTAGCCGGGCAGTGCAGATTCAGGCCACAGTACGAGGTCAACCGTTTCGAAATGGGGTAAAGAGCGGTTTATGTATTGCTGTTGGATTGCGCGAAAATAGCGACGGTTCCATTTTTTTTCTAGAGAAATATTGGGCTGATAAATGGCGGTAGTCACAGGGGCGGCACTGTCCTGAGTCCACTGGATGGCACTTAGGGGCAAGCCCATTAGAATTACAAGGGCCCAAATTGAAGTTGCTGCCCATTTGCTGCGGCGCCCGCTGTGCCGAGTGAACGCCCAAGAGCCAACGGCGGCTGAGAGTCCCACAATAATAAAGCTCAGCCCATAAACACCAATCACCGGCGCCCAACCGGCCGCCGGGGTGTCGAGAGCAATGTACCCCGCATAGAGCCAGGGAAAACCAGTCAGAAGCCAGCTGCGCACCCATTCGAACAAGACCCAGATTGCCGCAAAAAGTGCGGGCTCAGGGTTTTCACAATCGCCAATGCAGTAGCGGTATAGCGCCATTTGAAGCCCAGTGAGTAGGGCGAGTCCCAAGCAAAAGGCCGCGGTGAGGGCCCCGGCTAATGGCGGTGGCGCTTGACCATAAACATTGATGCTGACATAGACCCAGGAGACGCCACCACCAAAGAGGCCGACACCGTAGAGCCAGCCGGTGACAAAGGCAGAGTGATTTGATGGGCGATGGATGAGATACAACAAGGCAGCAATGCTGAACAATGTTGCCGGCCAAGCTGACAGAGGTGCCAGGCCCGGTATGAAGAGGGCGCCTGCGATGATCGGCAGCATACTGCTAGCTAGAGCTTTAACTCTAGACGTCACGTTAATCAGTCAGCAGCGTCATGGGGCGGTGTTACTCGGAGGCTAAGCAAGCGACGCTGATCTGCGTTGACGACTTTGAACTCGAAGCGCTCTAGGTGGGTCGTCTCGCTGCGGGTAGGCATGTGTCCAAAGGCGTTAACTACGAGGCCACCAATCGTATCGAATTCTTCGTTGCTAAAGGTCACGCCGAAGTGCTCATTGAAGTCCTCAATCGGCGTTTGGGCCTTCACGAAAAACTCAGTCGGACTTATTTTTCGGATATCCCGGCCTTCATCGACGTCTGTCTCGTCTTCAATTTCACCGACGATTTCTTCCAGCACGTCTTCAATGGTCACTAGGCCAGCGACTCCTCCGTACTCGTCGATTACGATGGCCATGTGGTTTCGATTTTGCCGGAATTCGCGGAGTAGAACATTCAGGCGTTTGCTTTCAGGGACCACTACTGCAGGTCGCAACAGGCTGCGCAGATCAAATTCTGGCTCGCGCTCCAAAACCAAGGGTAGTAGATCTTTAGCCAATAAAATGCCGATTACGTTATCGAGGTTGTCATCGATAACGGGAAAGCGCGAGTGGGCGGCATGGATGATTTGGGGCAGAGCTTCATCGAGATCAGCATCGATTTTAATGACGGTCATCTGCGCACGGGGGATCATGATGTCCCGCACCTGCATGTCACTGACTGACAGGGCGCCTTCCATAATGGTTTTCGCGTCGTCATCAATCAGCTCGTTGTCAACGGCAAGCTCGAGCAAGCCCTCTAGATCAGCACGATTTTGGGGGGTCCCAGAAAGAAACTGTGTTAACCGTTCAACCCAGCTGCGCTCATCACTTTCGGGGGTGTGTAGGTCGTTCACGGAAGTTCAGCTCGCGGGTTTTCAGCGCCGAAAAGATACGGGTTAGGGTAGCCGAATTGCTGCAAAATTTGGGTTTCTAGAGCTTCCATATCTTGAGCCGTATCGTCTGAATCGTGATCATAGCCCAATAAATGAAGGACCCCATGTACGGTCAGATGGGCCCAGTGACAGATGGGAGTTTTGCCCTGTTCCTGGGCCTCCTGCCATACCAGGGGGCTGCAAATAACGATATCTCCCAGTAGTTCGCAACCGACATCGGTCGGGATTTCAGCGGGAAAAGAAAGCACGTTTGTGGGACCGGAGCGATGACGAAAGCGCTGATTCAGCTGGCTCATTTCGTCGGTGTTACTGATGCGGATACTCAGCTCTGGTCGGGCGTTTGAAGTTGTCTCTAGCGCACGGCAGGTTGCATTAACCCACCGTTCAAAGCTCTCGTCTTCGGGAGCCTCGATGTCGTCGTCGCGCTCGATGTGGAGTACGGGGGTCATGGTTCCCTACGCTCTAGCTTGGGGCTCCTAGCCTCAAATTCGTCATAGGCTGAAACCACTCTTTGTACGAGGGGATGGCGCACGACGTCTTTATTGGCAAACCAAGTAAATGTGATGCCCTCGACACCTTCTAAAACTTGCGTGGCGTGGGTGAGTCCAGATTGTTGGCCCTTTGGTAGGTCAATTTGTGTGGCATCACCGGTGATGACGGCGGTTGAGCCAAACCCAATGCGGGTTAAGAACATCTTCATTTGTTCTCGGGTTGTATTTTGTGCCTCATCTAAAATGATGAAGGCATTGTTGAGGGTGCGCCCACGCATAAAGGCTAGAGGCGCCACTTCAATGATATTGCGCTCTATATATTTAGTGACGGTCTCAAATCCCAGCATTTCATAGAGTGCGTCGTAAAGCGGACGGAGATAAGGGTCCACTTTTTGGCTGAGGTCGCCAGGAAGAAAACCCAACCTCTCGCCGGCTTCTACCGCGGGCCGCACCAGTAAAATACGGCGCACTTGCTCGTCTAGAAGTGCCTGCACGGCGCAAGCGACACCCAAATACGTTTTCCCTGTGCCGGCAGGACCAATACCAAAGTTTATGTCGTGCCGCTGAAGTGCCCGGACGTAAGATTGCTGATTTTTACCCCTAGGCTTAATGGATGTCCGCTTGGTCCGAATGACGGTGATGGGTTCGACATCGCTGCTGGGGTTTTGCTGACGGTGGTGTGCTAGATGCTCGAGATCGGCTTGCTGCAGGTGCAAATGAACGCTTTCTGGGCTGATACCGATGCCCTGACATGCCTCACTGTATAAGGTTTCTAGCAGTGCAACCGTTATCGAAACAGCGTCGGCGTTTCCCGAGACGGTGAAGTGATTGCTGCGATTGCGTATCACGACACTCAGTCGCTCTTCCAGTTGACGCAAATGCGCATCCAACTGTCCGCACAGTGCGGCCAGGTGACGGGCATCATTAGGTTCGAGTGTAATGCTGAGTTGTGAGGCCGACTCCGTGGTGTCGCCGGGATCGGGGGCTGCGCTAATGGTATCCAACGCCTGTTTGTTCGCTCTTTTCGCAACTGGGAGAGAGAAGATACAGACCTTATCGTGGGAGTCAACTGCCTTTAATAGGTCAGACAAGCTGCGGGAGTAACTGACCTCTCAGTGAGTTGGGCAAAGCTTCGACAATCTTTACGTCGGCGAATTGACCAATAAGCCCACTGTCATCGCAGCTGAAGTTGACCACTCGGTTATTCTCCGTGCGCCCAGCGAGTTGTCCGGGATCCTTTTTAGACACTCCGGTCACCAAGATACGCTGCTCACTTCCCACCATGGCGACCCCAATAGCGGCGGCTTGCTGGGCGATTCTTCCTTGCAGGATTTTCAAGCGCTGTTTTTTTGTCTCCATGGTGGTTTCGTCTGAAAGATCGGCTGCAGGTGTTCCGGGGCGGGCGCTATAAATAAAACTAAACGAGCTATCGAACCCCACCTCTTCAATGAGCTTCATTGTCGCAGCAAAGTCCTTCTCATCTTCACCAGGAAAACCGATGATGAAGTCTGAGGACAAAGAAATGTTGGGACGAATCCGGCGCAGGGCTCTTATTTTCGCTTTGTACTCCAACGCCGTGTGGCCTCGCTTCATGGCCATTAACGTGCGATCCGAGCCGCTTTGTACCGGCAGGTGTAAGTGGTCCACCAGTGCTGGAATATCCGCGTAGCACTGAATCAGGGCGTCAGAAAACTCTACAGGGTGTGAGGTCGTGTAGCGAATGCGTTCTATGCCCGGCACTAAATTCACCAGGTGGAGGAGCTCTGCGAAATCGACATTGTCGCCCAAGTGGTTAGGCCCTCTGTAGGCATTCACATTTTGCCCAAGCAGATTGACCTCTCTCACACCGCCATTGGCGAGTGAGGCAATCTCGGCAATGACATCGTCGACCGGGCGGGAAACCTCCTCGCCACGGGTGTAGGGCACTACGCAAAACGTACAATATTTGCTGCAGCCCTCCATAATGGAAACGAAGGCGCTAGGGCCGTCTACTCGGGGCTCTGGAAGCCGGTCAAATTTTTCTATCTCGGGGAAGCTGACGTCAACAACAACGGGGGTGCCGTCCCTTGAAGCATCAATCATCTCGGGAAGACGGTGCAGGGTTTGTGGTCCAAAAATCAAATCGACAAAGGGTGCGCGTTTACTGATCTCAGCACCCTCCTGACTTGCAACACAGCCACCGACACCAATGATTAAGTCGGGCTTGGCCTCCTTCAGAGGCCGCCAACGCCCCAATTGATGAAAAACCTTTTCCTGAGCCTTTTCGCGGATTGAGCAGGTGTTTAGCAACAGAACGTCGGCTTCCTCCACCTGATCGGTCATTGTTAGCCCGTGGCTTTCTCCCAACAGGTCGGCCATACGAGCAGAATCGTATTCATTCATCTGGCAGCCGTGGGTTTGTACGAACAGTTTTTTCTGAGGTGGCGTTGTCAAAAAGGTGGTCTCACTTGCGATAGATAGAGCGGATGATGGGAAGTATACCGTTAAGAAACCACCTGTGCGCGAGAATCCACTGGCGGATAACCTCAGAAGTGGTACCATTCCCGCCCTTTTTTTCTTAACCGCGTCCAATGCCCATGACAACTCAACCCGTCTACAAGGTTATTTTCCAAAACGGAGGCCAAGTCTTTGAGGTCTTCGCGAGACAAATATTCCAGAGCGACATGTGGGGTTTTATTGAGGTTGAAGAGCTGGTGTTTGGTGAGCGGTCAGCCGTCCTCGTTGACCCCTCGGAAGAGAAGTTAAAGAACGAGTTTTCGGGCGTGAAGCGCAGTTATATTCCGCTGCACTCAGTTATTCGCATCGATGAGGTAGAGAAGGAAGGCACGGTTCGCGTATCTGAGGCATCTGCTACTGGGGCGAAAATTTCCCATCTGCCGTTTAACGGCATGCCGTCTGCTCCATCAGGGGGCGATGACTGACTCGCCTTGCGCCCTTGAATTACGGGCTGCTTACCACCACATCTTGGATGAGCGTAAAAGAATGCCAAGTGACGAGGTAAGCTGTAATGAGCAGCGAAGACGATCATAGTTCAGACAAACCAGACACCACCGATGGCCACGGCTTTCTCGAGGGCGTGTCGGCGCACTACGAGTTGGGAGCCAGTGATGTCGTAGCAGAACAGGCATCGACCCCAGCAGTCGCCGCGGACGTGTTGCCCGAAACGCTAGTGCTACTCCCGCTGCCCGGGCGCCCTTTTTTCCCCGGTCAGGTGCAGCCGATTGGTCTCAATCTAGATCAGTGGCAAAAAACACTGGCAGCCATATCTGAGCAGGGCAAAGGATTGCTGGGGTTAGCTTTTGTCGGTGATGTGAATCCAATAGACGTCGTCAGCAGCGATTTTCCAGACATGGGCTGCGTTGTAAGACTTCATCAACCTCAAGGGCAGGCTGAGAATTCTGGGCAATTCCTAGCTCAGGGTATTAAACGGTTTCGTATTGTTCGCTGGCTACGCGCGGACGGTCCGTTTATTGCCCAGGTTGAGTACCCGCGCTCCAAAGGTGAGCGTGATAGCGATGAGGTTAAGGCCTACGCAATGGCAATTATTGCTGCCATTAAAGAGCTGTTACCGCTGAATCCTCTTTATTCCCAAGAGCTCAAGCAATACCTAGGCAATTTCAATCCGAATCAGCCGAGTCTGTTGGCAGACTTTGCCGCAGCTATGACGACAGCTTCCGGGGAACAACTGCAAGACATCCTGCAGACTCTGCCTCTGGCTACGCGTATGAATCAAGTGCTGGAGTTGCTGCGACGAGAAAAAGAAGTTGCTGAGCTTCAAGGAGAAATTAGTCGAGAGGTCAATGCAAAAGCCTCCGACAACCAACGCGAGTTTTTTCTTAAAGAGCAAATGAAGGTGATCCAGCGAGAGCTGGGAATTTCCAAAGATGATAAAACATCGGATGCTGAAAAATTCGCTGAGCGCATGTCGACACGCAATCCTCCGGATCACGTGTCCGCGCGTTTTTCAGAGGAATTAGACAAGCTTAAGGTGTTGGAATCAGGTTCACCTGAGTATGCCGTGACACGAAATTACCTCGATTGGATCAGTTCCGTGCCGTGGGGTGTGTTTTCAGATGACAACTTGAATTTAGAACATGCTCGCAGTGAGCTTGATCGGCACCACGATGGCCTAGGTGATGTTAAGCAGCGTATTACCGAGTTTTTAGCTGTGGGCAACTTCAAGGGCACCATTGATGGTTCCATATTATTGCTTGTCGGCCCGCCTGGGGTCGGTAAAACCAGTATCGGTAAATCTGTTGCTGACGCTTTAGGCCGAAAATTTTTCCGATTTAGTTTGGGCGGTATTCGTGATGAAGCCGAGATCAAAGGGCACCGTAGAACCTACATTGGTGCGATGCCGGGTAAGCTGGTTCAGGCTTTAAAAGACGTCGATGTCGCGAATCCGGTAATCATGCTTGATGAAATCGACAAGGTGGGACGCTCTTATCAGGGCGATCCGGCCTCGGCACTTCTGGAGGTACTGGACCCAGAGCAGAACACCGAATTTCTCGACCACTATCTCGATTTACGGGTTGACCTTTCACGCGTGCTTTTTATCGCCACGGCTAATCAGCTAGACACCATTCCTCCGGCGCTTTTAGATCGTATGGAGACAATTCGTCTTTCGGGCTATATCGCTGAGGAAAAGCTAGACATTGCCCGTAACCATTTATGGCCAAAATTACTACTCAGGCACGGGGCGAAACCCTCTCAGATACGCATTAATGACGCGGCGCTTCGCTTGGTCATTGACGGCTACTGCCGTGAGGCGGGTGTGCGTCAGTTGGAAAAACACCTGGCGGCCCTAATAAGAAAGGCGATTGTGCAGCTTGTTGACGGTGATGCTTCCCGTGTTCGACTGGGCAAAAAGGACATAGCGGGCTTGCTTGGTCAACCTCGCTACCGCAATGAACGACCCTTGCGAGGTAAAGGCGTCGTGACTGGCTTGGCTTGGACCGCGCACGGCGGTGTCACTCTCGCAATCGAGTCGAGCAGAATTCATACCTTAAATCGTGGTTTCAAGCTCACTGGGCAACTGGGTGAGGTGATGAAGGAAAGTGCAGAAATCGCTTACAGCTATTGCGTTGCCCATCTGGCTGATTTTGGCTGTGCTGAGGATTTTTTTGATACATCGATGGTTCATTTGCACGTGCCTGAGGGCGCTACCCCAAAAGACGGGCCCAGTGCAGGTATTACGATGGCGGCAGCACTCATATCCCTTGCGCGAGGTCAGCGGATAAAGCGTCCGCTAGCCATGACGGGCGAATTGACATTGACTGGGCAAGTGCTCCCGGTGGGTGGCATCCGAGAAAAAATGGTGGCGGCTCGCCGAGCTCAAATATCAGAGGTCGTATTGCCTTCTGCTAATCGCGGTGACTACGAGGAGTTACCCGATTATTTGACCTCAGGTATGACGGCACACTTTGTCGGCAGTTTTGATGAGGTGTTTGAAATTGTGTTTGCTGGGGCTGTGCCCAAACGCCCTCTACACTGAGGGAGGGTTGTCAGGGTGCGTTGGCTGTGAGAATTGCTCTAATAGGCGCAGGATGGCCCTCGGCGGTTAAGCTTGGGTCGCTGTTATCAAGGAATTGCTCGAGAGAGTGAAAGGTCATCCAAGGTGTTGTTCGCTGTTCGTTTGTGGTGGTCGTGTTGATGTCCACTATGTCTGCGTTTTTAAATCCGACCTTTTCTAGCCAGCCGCGCAGCGTCACGGGACTGGGCAGACACCAGACATTACCCATTTTGGCGTAGCGATTTGGGGGCACGAATACCGTGTTGGGACCGCCCTCAACCACCAGTGTTTCCAAAATCAATTGACCGCCGGGCCGCAGCGTATTTCGAAGATCGATCAGATGGTCTAGCGGTGATCGGCGGTGGTACAAAACCCCCATAGAAAAGGTCGTATCGAAGGCGCGAAGTTGCGACGGCATTTGTTCTAAGGTAAGTGGAAAAATATTGATGTTGGGTTGCTGTAAGTAATGCTGCACAGCGCGAAATTGCAGATTTGAGAGGGGGCTTGGATCGATTCCGATGACTTCCTCCGCGTTAGCTCCAAGCATTCGCCAGCTGTGGTAACCGCTGCCACATCCCACGTCTAGCACTCGTCGCTGGGCAAGATCTTCCAGAGCGCCCTCAAGGCGGTTCCATTTCCAGTCAGAGCGCCACTCAGTATCAACGTGACAACCAAAAAGTTCGAAGGGACCTTTACGCCAAGGGTGCAAACCTTGCAACGCTGCAGTAAGTTGGTCGCGCTCACTGTTTGTGACAGCCCCCGTGCACCCCACTCGATCTGTAGACATAGTGATCGCGTCTACCTTAAGTTTTGGCAGCGTTGATAGAGCTTGGAGCCAACGAGGGATATCGCCATAGCGGGCGCTTGAGAAGCCTTGGGCAAGCTGCGTTGGCAAAACCGCAAGCCATGGCTCCAGCGGCGTTCCCTCCCAGCGTCCCCTTAGCTGCTCCAGCTCCTGCGCTATGAGCTCTCTCATTATTGGTTTGTCCCTGCGAAAAACCGCAAGTCTAATACTTGAACGGGCTGTTTGGCGGTAAAGCTTTTGGTATTTCGTGTTGTCACAGCAGGCCGGGGGAGATCTGGTTGCAAACCAGAGGCCTGATTCCTACTTACACAAGGCTAATTTAGGTCTGTTATCCCTCTAAATCCAATAGATCACCAGCTGTGTTTTTGCTCGCCGGTATATAAAGGCTTAACCAAACTTCCAAGAGGGGCCCCTGTCCCGTGCATTTGTCTATGGATCTCGAGGATATCAACCGGCGGTTGGCAGCGAGGTTGCTGCTGATCCATAATCCATCACCGCTCGCTAATGAATCTTGAGAAATCGTTATGTTTGAAGAATTACCCCTATTGCCGCCAGATTCTATACTCGGCCTGGCTGCAGAGTGCCGAGCTGACCCAAACCCCGACAAGGTAGACCTGACTATCGGTATCTACATGGACGAGTCAGGAAATTGCCCCGTCTTTAACGCAGTTCGCCTGGCGCAGCGCCAACTTGTCGATGAGGAACAGACGAAGTCCTATATTCCCCCTCAAGGGGATCCTCAATTTATCGAAGGTTTGGTTGAGCTGGTTGTAGGCAGTGATGCGCTGGGAGTTCGGTCAGGCAATGTAGGGGCGGTTCAGGCGCCCGGTGGATGCGGCGCCGTTCGATTGGGTGCGGAAGTTCTCAAAGCATCGGGAACCAAAGGTAAAGTTTGGGTGAGTGATCCTACCTGGCCAGTGCATGTGCCACTGATTACCAGCAGTGGGTTGGAGTTGGGCCAATACCGATACTACGACCCTGCGACCCACGGTGTGGATTTCGTCGCCATGACCGAGGATCTCGCTGCTGCGGGGACGGGGGATATTGTTCTGCTGCATGGCTGTTGTCACAACCCCAGTGGCGCGGACCTTACACCTGAGCAATGGCGCGAGATTGCTGGCATGGCCGCGAGTCAGGGTTTTACCCCTATGGTGGATTTGGCGTATCAAGGGTTTGGTGAAGGTCTTGATACTGACGTCTACGGTTTGCGTTGCCTAATAGAACAGGTTCCGGAGGTGGTCGTAGCAGCCTCGTTATCAAAAAACATGGGCTTGTATCGAGAGCGCACTGGAATGGCTATTTTTGTGGGTCCCAATAGCCGCACGGCCGAGGCTACTGTCAGTCAGGCAAAAGCGGCAGCCCGACGTATTTATTCGATGCCTCCCGCTCATGGTGCACTTCTGGCCGGGCGCGTTCTGGGTGATCCCGTTTTGCGAGCCGATTGGGAAGCCGAGTTGACCGCAATGTGTGTGCGCATCAACGGGCTACGCTTGGAGTTCCAAAAGCGGCTTGAAAACGCTACGGGACGAGATTTCGGTTTTATCGCCAAAGAAAAGGGCATGTTTTCTTTCTTGGGGCTATCTGAGGAGCAAGCAAAGCAGGTGAGATCCGAGCACGGCCTTTATATGCTGAACTCATCGCGCATTAACATTGCCAGCTTAAATGCTGGAAACATGGACCGTGTGGTGGCTGCGGTGACCTCGGTCCTTTAAACGCCGATAGTGCACCCGTGCACGATTTAGCCTTCCAGCTCTGACCAGCGCTCAATCGCAGTTTCAAGATTGCGATTGAGCTGTTCAAGATCGTCTAGCCGCTTACGGACAATGTCTGGGGGTTGCTGATAAAAGTCAGGCGCCGCGATCTGCAGCTCAAGTTCGGCTTGCTGCCCTTCTAGGTCTTCAATGTGGCCCGGGAGGCCTTCTAATTCGCGCTGTTCTTTGTAACTCAGCTTTCTTTGGGGTTTCTTTTGGGTTTCCTCTGGATCAATGACGGTAATTTTTCTAGAAGTGAGTGCTGTGCTGTCAGTCACGGCTTCGGCGGTCAGTCGCCCACCTCGTGCCTCCCAATCACTGTAGCCTCCCGCCTGCTCTTCGATTGTGCCGTCCTCGCCCATCACAAGGAGGCTGGTGACGACGCTATCCATAAAGTCACGATCGTGACTAACGAGCAGGAGTGTTCCCTTAAAATCTGCCAATATTTCTTCGAGGAGCTCGAGGGTTTCTATATCTAAATCATTCGTGGGTTCGTCCAGCACGAGCAAGTTTGCGGGACGGGTAAAAAGCCTCGCGAGAATGGCCCGATTACGCTCGCCCCCTGACAGGGCTTTAACCGGAGTGCGGACCCGTTCTGGGGTGAACAAAAAATCACCGAGATAACTGATCGCATGCCGCCTGCGACCATTGATTTCAATAAACTCTTGCCCACCGCAAATGTTATCGATCAGGTTGGCCTCGGGGTCGAGCTGGCCTCTCAATTGATCTGAGTACGCGACTTCAAGTCGTGTGCCCACCTGAACAGCGCCGCTGTCGGGTTGCAGCTCGCCGAGCAAGAGTTTCACCAGTGTCGTCTTGCCAATACCATTTCGGCCAACGATGCCCACGCGGTCGCCGCGTTGGATGATGGTTGAAAATCGATCAACGACGGGACGAGACCCCCAGGAAAAACTGACCTCCTTTAGCTCGGTGACCAGTTTTCCTGACGCTCTGGCGTCCTCCACACTAAAACTGGCGGTTCCCTGCCGCGCCCTGCGCTGGGAGCGTTCCTCTCGTAACGCTTCTAAAGCCCGTACACGGCCTTCATTGCGTGTCCGTCGCGCCTTAATTCCTTGCCGAATCCAGACTTCTTCTTCAGCCAATTTTTTGTCAAATAGGGCATTGGCTTTGGCTTCTGAGGCGAGCTCTTGCTCTCTAAACTGCAGGAAACCTCTGTAGTCGCCCTGCCACAAAGACAAGTGCCCGCGTTCCAACTCAGCCATGCTGGTCACACAGTTTTGTAGGAAACGCCGGTCGTGACTGATGACGACTAATGCGCCTCTAAAATTCTTGAGATGGCTTTCCAGCCACTCTATCGTTGGTATGTCGAGATGGTTCGTGGGCTCGTCGAGAAGCAGGATGTCAGGTTGGGTCACCAGTGCTCTTGCGAGGGAAACCCTGCGACGCCAGCCGCCAGAGAGGGCTGCCATCGACGTGTCCGTAGGCAAGCCCAGCTGAGAAATTACTGTTTCAACGCGCTGCTGTAACTGCCAACCGTCTTCGGCTTCTAATGCCTGTTGAATGTTAGCCAGTTCATCCATGTCGGCTTCAGATCCAGAGGCAATAATTTGGTGGTATCGCGCTAATAATTGACCTGCGGCTTCAAGGCCCCCGGCGACCACGTCGTAAACCGTAACATCCTCGCCATCGGGCAGTTCCTGCTCGAGCCGTGCTAAACGTGCTCCGGGGTTTAGCCACCGCTCGCCGCCATCCGGAGCCAGTTCTCCCGCCAAAATTTTGAACAGCGTAGTTTTGCCAGCACCGTTGCGGCCGAGCAAGCCAACGCGCTGTCCCTGATCCAAGTTTAGACTTACGCGATCAAGGATGACATGACTGCCAAAGTGGAGTTCTACCTCGTCAAGGCGCAGCAGGGGCATAGTGTTGTTCCGAATTTAGGGGCGGGCAGTGTACGCCATCCCATTCCAGTCTCCGAATCGGTTAAAAT
>ERZ1046568.1712-NODE-1712-length-15220-cov-10.824135_pt1 | contig 15220 bp, 15 predicted proteins | sample MGYA00383092_ERZ1046568 | MGnify/ENA primary metagenome ERZ1046568 (study PRJEB29581, sample SAMEA5548362) | metagenome | biome: marine; feature: coastal; material: water | depth 1 m | study: Short-term variability in the microbial, nano- and picoplankton... | reverse complement strand
ACGGACAGGAAGTCATAAACCTAGACGTAGCATTTGAAGATAGTCAAGAGAAAGAGTATTATTTACTACAGGCTTTCGCATCAGGAAAGAAGATAGAAGGAACAGATACAACATATGTTCAAAAAGAGATGGAATTTAACTCTACTGACAATATATTCATATCTACTTTCAGAGATCTTATTGAAAAGAGTTCATTTGCTTTGTTCAATGATGAACTACTATTTGCAAAACAAAATGAGTTTAGTATATACATAGCTAAGGACTCACTTGATTCTCCTCAATTTATTGCAGATAGTGTCTCTTTGCAATTAAGTTCTATTTCTGAGACAATGTATACATACTATATCAATCTGATGGAGAATACTCATATCTATGGAGGTCCTTTAGCCAATATCAAAGATGACTATGGTAATGTCAATCAAGGACTAGGAATCTTTAGTTTTAAAAACTCGTCGGAGGTGAAGGTTCAAATAGAGTAGTTTATTATTTCTCTTTGAAGACAATTCCGTAGTCTTCCAACTCTCTCAATATTGGCTGATAAAACTCTGATTTATTTGGAAGGATAGTTCCGCGTGATTTAATTTCTCCTTCTAAGATTAACTTGCAAGCCATAGCAAGTGGTAATCCTACGGTCTTAGCCATTGCCGTGAGGTTTCTGTTTTCTCCCTCACATACAAGACTACTCTCAGTAGTTAATTCTATTCCTTTATGTGTATAGCTCACTTTATGCCACATTACGATCATGTCTCTATCTTGCTCATTAAGTGACCATACTTTTTCCAAAACACATTGAAGAATCTTTGCGGGTGTTGCATCTTCCAAAATGCCGATTTTTTCTTTTGAGAAAATACCGGTGCTTTCTAATTTTTCCCATAGGTATATATCATCTTGATCTATTCCTAGATATGATTTAAGTTTTAGTTCTATGCTATCACTAGGATGATAGGGTAGGAAGCTATTGACGAAATCTCTGTGGGACATCTCAGACGAATTAGGAAGCACATATGAATCATCTGTAGCTCCTAACATTACAAAACAATTCCAAGCCTTTGAGAATCCGGGTCTTCTGAAAGTACCACGATACATTGTTTTTACGGATTCGAGTCCATAGGCTTTTCTGTAACGAAGACTGTCTCTATTTGCGTATCCTTCAAACTTTCCATAACCGTCTATATCTACGATCTCGCTGCGTCTGAAAACCTTGTGATATGGGATAAACTTGTACTGGTTGTTATGAATGAACCTCACCGCTCCACCACTACAAGCTAGCACTACATTTCTTGGATTCCATGTGAATTTGTATTTCCAAGGGTTATCTTCACACGCAGGAGCTACCAGTCCTCCAGTGAAGCTTTCAAATTCTGTAATCTCCGATCCTTTTTCACGAATACTATCTAGCAGATTCATAGCTGACAAGTGATCTATTCCTGGATCTAATCCACACTCATTTAAGAATATTAAGTCTTTGTCTATTACTTGTTTGTTGAGATTTGAAATCTCCCCAGAGAGGTAGGACGCAGTAGCCAAATGAATAGATTGTTTCAAGCATTCTTTAGCAATTTCAATGTGTAAGAAGGCAGGCAACATGCTGACTACTAGTGAAGAATTTGCTATTAGTTTGGAAACAGCCCGAGTGTCTTTAATGTCTATTTGCACACAATGAGTCGAAGGAGCTTTACATTTTTCTTTTACAAGGTTAATGTCTCTATCAGCAATGAAAAGTACCCAATTGTACTCATTGGCTTTAGACTCTAAGTAGCTGATCAGGTACGTGGCTGATAATCCAGCTCCAAAAACAACAATTTTCTTCATATATCTGCGATGCATCAAATCAATGGAATATTTCGTGAATAATCCCTACTCCGCAATATAATGTGGATATTGCGAATCTTTAATTGTGATAAATTTGGAAAAGACGGTAAGAATATCAGAGTTCAAAAAAAATGAATTGGATGCTAAGGTACTAAATCTCATTGAAAAATCGAAGACTGCAAGTCTTGATAGTCATGCACCGTATTCCAAATTTCATGTTGGATGCTCAGTACTGCATGAGGATGGTCACATAGGTGAAGGTAGCAATCAAGAGAATGCTTCATTTCCTTCTGGTCTTTGTGCAGAACGTGTAGCTTTATTTGAAAGTGCGAGAAATTTAGATAGAAATAAAGTTTTGGAAATAGCAGTGTTTGCGAGGTCAACTAACTATGAAGTTCCTAAGTTATTAGTGCCATGTGCAGGATGCTTGCAAGTCATTTCTGATCTACAAAATAGACAAAAGTCACCTATAAAAGTATGGATGTGGGATGGAGGCGAAGATGTATATATGGCCGAAAATGCTGGCCAGTTTTTACCATTTCACTTTGAACTTATCAAAAAGTAGCCTTTGACTGATACTTTTTTTCTCCTTGAGAAGTAGGAATCATTTTTCCCCAACGGATGTTTGAAAAATGAGCTATTATTTCAAGTTGGTTAGCCTATTTTTGCCTAAAACCGAAGATGAAATTACTAGACAATAAAACTGCAATAATTACCGGTGCTAGCCGAGGAATAGGAAAAGGAATAGCTGAAAAATTTGCTGAGCAAGGTTGCAATATTGCCTTCAGTTTTGCGAGCAGCGTAGATAAAGCAAGAGCTTTGGAAGAAGAGCTTACTTCTAAGTACGGTGTTAAGGTTAAAGGCTTTCAAAGTAATGCAGCTGATTTTGAATCATCTCAGAGATTTGTGGATGAGGTAGTTGAAGAGTTTGGGAGAATCGACATTCTAATAAATAATGCTGGAATCACACAAGATAACTTATTGATGAGAATGAGCGAGGAGCAGTGGGATGAGATTATGAATGTGAACCTTAAATCTGTTTTCAATCTTACCAAAGCTTCCTTAAGGACTTTCCTAAAGCAGAAAAGTGGAAGTATAATCAATATGAGTAGTGTGGTAGGTGTAATGGGAAATGCGGGCCAAAGTAACTATGCAGCTTCCAAAGCAGGAGTCATTGGGTTTAGTAAATCGATAGCAAAAGAGCTTGGCAGTAGAAATGTAAGATGTAATGTAATTACACCTGGATTCATAGAAACTGAAATGACTGCTGAGTTAGGTGAAGATGCATTGAAAAAATGGACAGATGGTATTCCTCTAAAACGTGGAGGAAAAACAGAAGATGTCGCTAATGCGTGTGTATACCTAGGTAGTGATATGTCTACATATGTAAGTGGTCAAGTACTTAGTGTATGCGGTGGCATGCTAATGTAAAAGTATTTTATGCCTTTAGATCAAGTAGATGTTGATGAGTACGAAGCTCAGATGACCTTTTTAGAGCATTTGGAAGCTCTAAGATGGCACTTAGTACGCTCTTTAGTGGCAGTTGTCATAGGTGCAATTTTCGCATTCATTAAAGGGCCATACATCTTTGATAAAATACTCTTAGGTCCAACGAGAGAAGACTTTTGGAGTTTTAGAAAACTATGTGAGTTAGGTGAAAAGCTTGGAAGACCTGAGACACTCTGTATTGGTGATATGAACTTTGTAGTCAAGACAGTTAATATCCAAGAGCAGTTTTATCAGCACTTTATGATAGCAGCCATTGGTGGATTGATATTCGCTATGCCGTACATTCTATTTGAAATATACAGGTTTGTAAAGCCTGCACTACGCAGCACAGAAAAGAAATATAGTGGCTTAGTCATCACTTTTACATCTCTACTTTTCTTTACTGGTATTACGTTTGGATATTTCATTCTCACGCCTATATCGGTCAACTTCTTAGGAACGTATACGCTGAGTGAATCAATTGTCAGAGAATTTACAGTTGCTTCTGTAGTAAGTTTCATTAGCTTACTTACGTTAGGCTCAGGTATAATTTTTGAACTTCCAATTGTAATATACTTCTTAGCTAAAATAGGAATTCTCACTGCAGATACTATGAAAGCATACAGGAGAGTGGCTGTGGTAGTTATTCTTATACTCTCTGCACTAATCACTCCTCCAGACGTAACGAGTCAGATTATACTGAGTTTTCCTATACTCTTGCTTTATGAAATAGGCATAGTCATAGCTAGAAAAGTAGCTCCAGAACCCATAGAATTAGATTTAGACGAAGAAAATGAGTAAACTAAAAGTATCCATAGGAAATGATCACGCAGGAACTGATTTAAAGTTCCGAATTATGAAGGAATATGCTGATTTATTTGAATTTGTAAATCACGGTACAGATGCCGCAGATTCTGTAGATTATCCAGACTTTGTCCATCCTGTAGCAAAAGACGTAACTAATGAGGAGGCTTCTTTCGGGATACTGATTTGCGGTAGTGCCAATGGAGTGTGCATGACTGCCAATAAGCATCAAGCTATCAGAGCAGGACTGGCCTGGAATAAAGAAGTAGCTGCACTCATCAAGCAGCATAATAATGTTAACATTATCTGTTTACCTGCTCGTTTCTTATCTGAGGAAGAAGCATTGGAAGTATTTCAGACTTATTTAGATGAAGAGTACGAAGGGGGAAGACATCAGAGAAGGGTAGATAAGATACCTTGTTAAATTTTTGACTTTTTAGGAATGAGTAAGTTTTATTCCATTATTCTTTTTTAAATATATGCGTGCGATGTCCCGCAGAAGTTAGATTCAGATGCAAGTTCAGAAGTCTCTATTAACAATGAGAGTACTGAAAAAAATAGACACGACTTCTTCAAACGTCTCAAACCAGTATTATTTTAATTTACAAAACGAAATTCTTAGGCACTTCGAAACTCAGAATAGTCTAGGTTGGTCCAAGACAGGTGAATTGATATATACAGTTTTTATTGGAGAAGGTAGCTGCTGGCAATACTGGATTGCAGATTCCCTCAGAAGATGTTCGTATAGTCAATTTGGCTGTAGTGGTAAGATTGAATCTTTCTTTTTTGTTATGATTGATTCATTAGTACTGCATATACCTAGAGAAACTAACTATCGAGCACCACTGGGTTATGATAAAGAATTGGAATTATCTGAAGTGGACTCCACAGAATATGAAAATGATTTAATTATTGAGGAACTTTCGTTCTTGTAAAATAATGAGATTGTCAAGCATATTTCTGTAGACTGTGGGGCACCCAATGCCTATGACTATATAAAATTGAGAGAGGAATCAATACTCGATGATTTGAAGAAGATTAATGAGAAATTGAAAGAATTAAAGTAAGCTTAACTGGCTATAATCTTTCCTTCCTGCAATACTCCGATAGAATCTATTTTATCAACTTTACAACAATATTCTATATCCTTGGTTACACCTTTGTTAGCGAGTCGTTGGAAATGATCTGAGTCTTGAAGGGTGGCAAATAGATTATCCTTGGCAGCTTTATAGGCAGCTATAGATAGGAGCGAGGCATCATCTTTATTGGCATCGTTAAAAGCTTCAGCCACTGCTCCAGCGAAGAGGGTGTCTTCTAAGTTTACCCTATTTTTCCAACCTGCTGCAAACAATACGACGTCGCGTTTAGTCTTTTTTAAATGTTTAATAACGGCTTGCAGGTTTAGGAACGAACCCGCAACTACTTCCGCTGCTTGTTCAGACATCTCTATACACTTCGTACCATTTGTGGTAGTTAGTACAATGTCTTTACCTTTCACGATTTCAGGTTTATAATGAAACGGTGAATTACCAAAATCAAATCCATCTATTGTTTCACCTCCACGTTCGCCGCCTACTAAATATCCTTTTTCCTTGTATTGCCTTGCTTCTGTTTCTTCCTTTACTGGAATTACAGATTTTGCTCCATTTTCTAATATCGTGGTAATAGTAGAAGTTGCTCTTAGGATATCAATCACTACTACAGTTTTATTCTCAATGCATTCTATTTGATCAAATAGAGTAGGAGATAAGACCGTTTCGATGCTCCGCATGGTATTAGTTTTTTGCTTCTATGATAGCAGTCACTTTGTCTAATACTCTAAAAGCAGTGTCTGCCATCGTATTGGTCTTTTCATCTAGCGTAGGATTAATCTCAGTTACCTCAAAACAACATAATTTAGGACTTCTAGCTAAACCCGTGAGTAGTTCAGTTACTTCTGACTCACTAAATCCATTAGGTACTGGTGTTCCTGTCCCATGGCTTATTAAGTCACAATCCATACTGTCTACATCAAACGAGATGTAGATAAGATCACAATTATTCAGATATTCTAGGGTTTCTTCTGCTATTTTAGAGGCACCTTTGTCTTTTAGCTCTGAAACAGAGATGTTTTTGATGTTGTGTTTCTGAATGAGATAATCTTCTTCAGATTCTGTATCTCTTACACCGATAAAAACCAAGTCAGAATAGTCAATCTTAGGTACTATGCCCGCTACACTTTTTAAGGTTTCCCAACGCACAATTGTATGCTTGGATACATCGTTTTTACTTTTATCAGGATTATCCTCATCTAGACATACTGCTAATGGCATTCCATGCATATTCCCAGTGGGAGTGGTGTATGGTGAGTGTAAATCTGCGTGTGCATCCACCCATATCACACCAAGTTTTTTGTCAGGATAATTAGATTTTATGCCGGAAATAGTTCCCGCTGCACTGCTATGGTCACCTGCCAATACTATAGGAAATTCATCGTGAGTGTATACTTCTTTGAGTTTGACACAAAAGTCCTCATAGAGCTTAATCAAACCATCTATATTGTGTGCATTACTATCTCGGACTTTTTTACTTTCCCAAATCAAGTGATTTTCATGAATCACATTACTGTATTGACGGTCCATAAAATAGTCGTTATCTTGTCTTATGCTGGCCACTTTTATAGCACTCACACCAAGACTAGCACCTCTAGTTCCAGCACCAATTTCGGATTCAGAATTTACAATTCTTATTTTCATTCTTCGATGGTATCCCAATTAGGGGTTTTAATGAAGTCTTTTACTGGAAAAGCATTAGGAAAGTGCTCTCTTATTTGCTTTAACAGATATTGAGTGTCTATTTCTCGTGAAAAATCACCTACTCTTATTTTATAACTAGGCTGCTGGTAAAGACTGTAGACCCTATCGCTATATTCTGGGAATAGCGTTTTAAATTTATTTGCAGCCTTTTCAGTTTTCCTTCCATCAGAGCTGAATGCTATTTGTATACGGTAACCGGATATTTTGTTGATATCTATAGTTGCATTTTTCATCCTCAGCTTTTCATTGATACGTTCATCTATATCTATGACTACTTGTGCTTCAGATACATTGACTAAAGCAATAAAAGCAAATGTTAGAATAATACTAAACCTCTTTCCCATGGCACTTTTTATATTTCTTACCACTTCCACACGGACATGGTTCATTTCTACCTACCGACTTTTCACTTCTTACAGGCACAGCTACTTCTTTAGGTTTTTCCTGTTGAGCTTTATCTTGTTCTCCTGAGACTAAAGCCTCGGAAGCTCTGCTAGTTCTCATTTTACTAATGTCAGCTCGCTTTCGCTCTTTAGCTTCTTTCATATCATCAGAAGCTTGCACAGCTATATTTCCTTTGAATAAAAGAGAGATAATCTCACTATCCAGTGTACCAATCATGGTTTGGAAAAGATTGAATGACTCCAATTTATAGATGAGTAGAGGATCCTTCTGCTCATAAGAAGCATTATTTGCGGTCTGTTTGAGATCATCAAGTTCTCTTAAGTGCTCTTTCCAATTCTCATCTATACTTGCTAAAGCAACAAACCTTTCGAATGCATCTGTAATCTCTGCTCCATCTGTTTCTATTGCCTTAGCCAGATTTACAGAGACATTTATGTTTTTCTTACCGTCTGAGAATGGTACAAGAATATTTTTAACTTCTGCTCCTCTTTCGTTATTGATGTTCTGGAACACAACAAGAGCTCTTTCCCTAATATCTTTTGTTTTTCGTTCATAGACACTCAAGGCTTGCTCAAAAAGTGTTTGAGTTAAGTTGTTTACTTTAGATTTATCAAATTCAGATGCATCAAAATTAGGTTCAAAAGCAAGATGCCTCATCGTCTCCTCCCTCAACCCTTCATAATCACCTGCGTCTTTATATCCAGTTACGGCATCTTCTATCCAATCATATATGGCATTATTGATGTCTACCGATAATCTATTTCCGTAAAGTGCATTTCTTCTACGTGAGTAAATCACTACACGCTGTTTATTCATTACATCATCATACTCCAATAGCCTTTTACGAATACCAAAGTTATTTTGTTCTACTTTTTTCTGAGACCGCTCAATGGTTTTAGAGATCATAGAATGCTGAATTACTTCACCTTCTTCGTATCCGAATCTATCCATCACCTTTGAAACTTTGTCAGAACCAAAGAGTCTCATTAAGTTGTCTTCTAGTGATACGAAAAACTGTGAAGAACCTGGATCTCCTTGTCTACCTGCTCTACCTCTCAACTGACGGTCTACACGTCTACTATCGTGACGTTCTGTACCAATGATAGCAAGTCCACCATTTTCTTTGACTCCTTTGCCAAGTTTGATATCAGTACCACGTCCAGCCATATTTGTTGCAAGAGTGATAGCTCCAGGCTGACCAGCCTCAGCTACAATATCAGCTTCACGTTGGTGTTGCTTTGCATTCAGTACATTATGTTTTATCTTCTTCATGTTCAGCATTCTGCTGAGTAGTTCTGAAACTTCTACAGAGGTAGTACCAACTAATACGGGTCTACCCTCATTTTGAAGGCGAATGATCTCATCAGCGACCGCATTAAACTTTTCTCTTACAGTTTTGTACACTAAGTCATCTCTATCATCTCGAGCTATAGGTTTGTTTGTGGGTATTACTACAACATCTAGTTTATAGATTTCCCAAAGCTCTCCAGCTTCTGTTTCTGCTGTTCCAGTCATACCACTTAGTTTGTGGTACATTCTGAAAAAGTTTTGTAAAGTTACCGTGGCAAATGTTTGAGTAGCTGCTTCTACTTTAACATTCTCTTTTGCCTCAATAGCTTGATGAAGGCCGTCCGAATATCTGCGACCATCCATAACCCGGCCTGTTTGTTCATCCACTATTTTCACCTTGCTATCTTGAATGATGTATTCTACATCCTTCTCAAACATTGCGTAAGCCTTCAATAATTGGTTAATACTATGTATTCTTTCAGACTTTACGGCGTGATTTCTATATAGTTTATCCTTTTTCTTTAGTTTTTCTTCATCACTTATTGAAGATTTTTCCATTTCAGCTATCTCTGAACCTACATCTGGCATTACAAAAAAATCCTTATCATCGCTGTCACTAGAGATTAGATCAATACCCTTATCCGTAAGTTCTATTTGATTATTCTTCTCATCAATAGTAAAATAAAGCTCTGCATCTACGACATGCATTTCCTTCTGTTGATCTTGCAAGTAAAAATTCTCAGCCTTAGTCATCACAGATTTCATTCCTTGCTCTCCGAGGTATTTAATCAGTGGTTTACTCTTTGGTAAACCACGTTGGCATCTAAAGAGTAGAAGACCTGCATCTTTCTCACCAGTCTTACCTTCTTTTACTAATTTTTTTGCTTCAGATAAAGCAGTATTGAGGTATCGCTTCTGAGTATCTACCACACGCTGTATTTTTGGTTTAAGCTCATTAAACTCATGAATATCACCTTTAGGAGTAGGGCCAGAAATAATTAGTGGCGTACGAGCGTCATCTATAAGTACTGAGTCCACCTCATCTATCATTGCGAAATGATGCTTCTGCTGCACTTGCTCATCAGGGCTATGAGCCATATTGTCTCTCAGGTAGTCAAAACCAAACTCATTGTTTGTACCATAAGTAATATCAGCTAGGTAAGCTGCTTTTCGCTCAGGAGAGTGCGGTCTGTAGTAATCCAGACAATCTACCTTAAGTCCGTGAAACTGAAATATAGGTGCATTCCACTCTGCATCCCTTCTTGCTAAGTAGTCATTTACAGTGACTATATGTACCCCTCTCTGACCCAAAGCATTCAGATATGCAGGGAGTGTGGACACGAGTGTTTTACCTTCACCTGTTTGCATTTCAGCTATCTTTCCTTGGTGTAGTATAACTCCACCAATAAGCTGTACATCATAGTGTATCATGTTCCAGGTTACTTCTTGACCAGCAGCATCCCAAGTAGAATCATAGGTTACTTCATCACCTGAGATATTGATATGAGGCTTACTTGCCGCTAGATCTCTATCATATTCAGTTGCTGATGCAATTAGATTATCGTTTTCAGCAAATCTTCTTGCAGTCTCTTTTACTACGGCAAAAGCCTCCGGAATTAGTTCCTCTAATATTTCTTCTAACTTAGTGTCACGATCCTCTTCTAACTTATCAATCTTATCATACGCAGCTTCCTTTTTCTCAATTTCAGATATTCCTGCACCAGCGATTTCAGTCTTTAAGTCAGCGATTTCGTTATCAATGTCTGACAAATAGTCATTGACTCTGTTTTTAAACTCAGCGGTCTTGCTTCGTAATTGATCGTTTGTGAGGTTCTTAAGCTTTTCGTATTCAGCATTTATCTTTCCGACGTAAGGCGTTACTGCCTTTACATCTTTATCAGCTTTGTTACCAAATAGTTTGGAGATCCCATCTACTATTGAATTTAACATTATTCTCTTTTTTGTCTTTTCAGTTCTAAAACTATGCCAAGGATTCCACCTTAGGTACTTATTTTTTTAACATCTTTTCTGCAGGATAATCAACTTTAGTCTGACTAAAGCTGATAAAGAACTCAAAAGATGTTTAAATATTTTTTTGTAAAAATGAAGTTCAAAAGTAACCATATTTATCTTTGAAGGGAATAAGAAAATATGCGAATATTAATACTAGGATCAGGTGCTCGAGAGCACGCTATAGCTTGGAAATTGTCAAAAGAAATCGGCAAAGAAAATGTATTTGTTTCTCCAGGAAATGGAGGTACTGCGTTATGTGCCATCAATGCAGGCATTGCCTATACTGATTTTGAAAACCTCTATCGGTATTGTGATGAAAATAATATTGATACGGTGATGCCAGGTTCTGAGGATGCCATAGCTCAAGGTGTCAGAGATTATTTGGAAGATAAGACCTCAGATATTTACGTTTTCTCTCCGGATAAACACGCGGGTCAATTGGAAAGCAGTAAGTCTTTTGCAAAAGATTTTATGGCTAGAGAAAACATTCCTACCGCTGCTTATAAAGCTTTCACAAAAACTACTGTGGAAGAGGGTTGTAAGTTTTTAGAAGGACTAAAGCCACCATACGTGCTTAAAGCTGACGGACTAGCTGCCGGCAAAGGTGTCCTGATTATAGATAACCTAGAAGAAGCTCTATCAAGTCTGAGAGATATGTTGGTGAATGAAAAGTTTGGAGACGCATCTACCACTGTAGTCATTGAGGAGTTTCTGGATGGTATTGAGTTTAGTGTATTTGTGCTTACAGACGGTGAAAATTATTTAGTGCTGCCAGAAGCTAAAGACTACAAACGAATCGGAGAAGGCGACACAGGTTTGAATACGGGAGGTATGGGAGCAGTATCTCCTGTTCCTTTCTATACTGATGTTGTTAAAAAGAAAACATCGGAACAGATAATAAAACCAACTATCGATGGTTTAAAAAATCAAAATTTGAATTTCAGGGGTTTTGTCTTTTTTGGCTTAATACTAGTAGATGGAGATCCATTCGTAATAGAATACAATGTGCGAATGGGAGACCCTGAGACCGAAGTAGTAATACCAAGACTCGATGAGTCTTTGTCGGAAATGATCTTAGATGCCAAAAATGGCAATCTCAAAACTAGAATTGCACAAGTATTACCAGGGTACGCGACTACTGTATTTGCAGTATCTGGAGGTTATCCAGAGTCATATGATAAGAATAAAACCTTACAATTAGGCAGCAAGAGTGAGACATTATTTCACGCTGGAACCAAACTAGATAACAATGAATACGTTACTTCTGGAGGACGAGTATTAGCCGCTACTGAATTTGGAGATACAATGAAGGCGTCTCTAAGAAAATCCTATGAAACGATTAGTGCCGTGGAGTTTGAAAAAAAAGTATTCAGAACGGATATCGGTAAGGATTTAGAAAAATATATTTAAAGTATGAGTGAAATATTAAGCAAAATTTGGGGTTACGTGACATTCAAGAAGGACACTGGTGAAGGATCATTTTTAAAATCAATGCATACCATCAACAAGATTTCTATTCTAGTTTTCATTTGTGCTATGGCATATTTGGTGATAAAACTGACACGTTAGTGAATTGGAATACTTTTTGTACTTTCCACCTTGTAAAAAGATAATAATAATATGTATTTATTAATAACTTTAGTAATGGGAATTAGTTGGTTCGTTCAGAATCGATTAAAATCAAAGTTTAAAAAATATTCTCAGACCCCAATATCTAGTAATATCTCTGGCCGTGAGATTGCTGAAAAAATGCTCTCTGATCACGGTATATATGACGTAAAAGTAATATCTGTGAATGGACAACTTACAGACCATTATAATCCGGTGAAGAAAACTGTAAACTTAAGTGAAGTAGTCTACAACCAAAGAAATGCCGCCGCTGCAGCAGTTGCTGCACACGAGGTTGGACACGCTGTACAGCACGCTAGAGCTTATTCTTGGCTAACCGTGCGAAGTAAGTTGGTACCAGTCGTGTCTGCTAGTTCTAGATATCTTCAATGGGTGCTTCTAGGTGGGATACTACTGATAGGAATATTTCCTTATTTGCTATATGCAGGAATTGCAATGTTTGCAGTTACTACGCTGTTTGCTTTTGTTACCTTACCAGTAGAATTCGACGCAAGTAATCGAGCTTTAGCCTGGATTGAAGATAAGAATATGGCTGCTCCTTCTGAATTAGCGGATAGTAAGGATGCACTTAAGTGGGCTGCAATGACATATGTTGCAGCGGCTGTCGGTTCGCTTGCCACGCTACTTTACTACATCTCCATTGTAATGGGTAGAGATTAACTAAAGTGAATACAAGCGACAAATGGATATCAAATACGTAATAGCATTAATCCCAATCTTGTTGATTGGGATTTTTGTTTCAGGTCAAACGATTAAGATTGATATGAATCGTATGGCCAAGGATGATGCCTTTGAAAAATCTCAAAGCATATTGCCAGTATACAAATATACCTCAGATAGCATTCAGCCATATTCCAAGTTTGGGCTTGAAGCAGACGAGTCAAAGCCTTGGTATCAAATTAAAAAAATGCCTGATATGGGTTCGTGTAGAGATACGGGGTACACTTACATCTATTTCGCGGGTTCTGATAATGCGGAGAGTCAAGGATACTTGCTCACGATCATTGGCAATTACAAACGTTCAAGAAGGACAGTGTATTTCTTCATTGATCGTAACAATGATTTTGATTTTTCTAATGATGGGTCTCCAGATAGTATAACATGGAAGCAGCATCATTTTGAAGTGAAATTAGAGAATTCAACTGTGCCTGGTGCTATGTACGGCTTGAAGCTTACACGTTTTAAGTATGGTGAAAACGTACGCTACAAGAATTTACTTACCGAGCATTACAAGGCCCATAGTGGAAAAAAAGAGTTCACTAACATAAATTACTGCTTTAGAGAGCAACGCTACAACTCCATAATAGGAAATTATCGAAACGGTTTAGACTCGTTTAGTATAGGTATAAAGGATATGAATGTGAATGGGATATATAATGAGAGCTGTACCGACTTATTCTATGTTGGACCTTATGAAAGTCAATTGAATTCAGACAAACTTTTCAATATTACTCCGACTATTAATAATACTGTGTTTGAATGGGGAGGTAAGAAATATCGCGTGAAGTCTATAGAGACCACAGGAAAGTATATTGAATTGAAAAAAGATTCAAGTGCTATCTTATCTAACAAACTTGAAATAGGTAAAAGGACACCGAATTTCACTTATTTCAATGTTTTCAATAAAGAGCATCAACTTAAAGACTTCAAGAAACAAGAAATATTTTTATTTTTTTGGGATCTAGATTCACAGTCAGAGGAAGATACAGCTTACATCAGTAAGATAAATGCTGATTATGAAAAAAAAATAAAGGTAATAACACTGAATCATGGCGATAAATCTAAGGATGTAAAAATATCTTACTACTACGACAAGATTTCATACCCAGTAGGCTACAGCAACTCTGAAATAGCAGATAGTTATTTTGTTGAGGACGTGCCACTTGGTTTTTATCTTGGTAAAAAGTGTGTTTTGATAGATGATAGAATATCCCCAAAAGAGATGTATCAGTTACTGCAAGATAAATACAATTAGTATTTTCGTGAAACATGGAATTCTCTTTAACGGTAATCATAATTATTGCAGTTGCGGTATTGCTTCTGAAAATAGCCAAAAGTGCATGTAGTAACTTGATAGGAGTGATATTGCTGTCAAGCTTAGTTCTTGGCTTTATGTATTACAAAGGTCTTGGACCTTTTAAGGAAAATGTGGCAGACTTAAAAACACTCAGTGCTAAATACTGCGGTCCAAACGGAGATGAAGATATCTGTGATTGTATTTTGAAATACGCTTCAGAAGATATGCACAAAAGATTTATTTCTAAAGAGTTAGATTCTTTAGAAAATCAGAAAATTCGTTCTGCGTATGTGTTACAAAAGAGCCTGTCAGCGACTAAAGAACAAGCTTTAATCTGCTTAGCTTCAAAAGATGCTACAGATAAGTATAAGGTCTTTCTCCAAGATTTAGTTCCTATAGGTAATAAGTATCTTGAAATGATTGGAGAAACAGCAAGAGACCTAGGAGAGAAATTGAAAGATGAAGTTAATAGTCTTCAGGAGAATAAGAAGGATATAGATGAAAAGTACTAGGCGAGGCCTAATGCGTGCTTAAGATCTCCTACTTGGCTTTCCCAAAGCATATTCATTTCTTCTACCTCATCTTCATCTACAAAATCTGTAATTAAAAGACCGATGTCACCCGTAAGTTCGTCCTTAGTTACTTCAAACTGGAAAAACTCATCAGCAGGATTATCAAGTAGTTTAAATTTGATCAATTTACCATTTACTTTCTTTACCAATTCTGCTTTATTCTCTTCTCCATCCCAAAAGAAGATATATTGTTTGCTTCCTTTGATGTTTACATCGTCGCAAAACCACTCTACTAAACCTGACGGTGTAGATAGGTATTGATAAAGTATTGTTGGTGAAGATTTTATAACAAATTCTAAGTCTAATCTAACTCTTTCCACTTTTTGATTTTTTAAGATTTTTCAAATAAACAATTTTTTATGTAATAAACTATTTAAGACTTCTATTTTTGAAGC
>ERZ1046568.1710-NODE-1710-length-15231-cov-13.519175_pt1 | contig 15231 bp, 18 predicted proteins | sample MGYA00383092_ERZ1046568 | MGnify/ENA primary metagenome ERZ1046568 (study PRJEB29581, sample SAMEA5548362) | metagenome | biome: marine; feature: coastal; material: water | depth 1 m | study: Short-term variability in the microbial, nano- and picoplankton... | reverse complement strand
ATGGCAGCAGACACAGTAGTAGTAGACATTGAGTTAAAGGGTTTCGGTAAGGCACAGAAGGGACTAGACGAATTAACTAAGAAGCAGATTGAGCAAAAGGATGCGATTAAGTTAACGACTCAGCAGATTAAGTTCTACGAGAAGACTCTAGCAGAATTAGCTAGTGCAAAGGTTAAGAACGGATCACTAACAGCTGAAGAGTCTAAGAAACAAAGCGAGTACCAGCAGAAGCTACAATCTTCAAACGTAACTCTAGCTACTCAGAAGGATGAGCTAGCTAAGGTAAACACACAGAGAAGAACAGCAGTTAAAGATGTTGATACTTACAATACAGCACTTAAAGCAGAGAAAGGATCTAACGAGCAGTTGAAAGCGCAGTTAAAACTATTAACAGCAGAGTATAATGGTCTAAGTAAGGAGCAAAGAGAGAACACAGAAGAAGGAAAGCTTAAAGGCAAGCAACTAAAAGCATTAACAGAAAAGCTTAAGGAGAACGAGAAGGCTGTAGGTGATAATAGACGTAACGTAGGTAACTACTCAGAGTCCATAAAGGACGCGCTAGGCAACGTTACTATAATGGGAACTAATTTAGGCAGCCTAACTGCAAGCTTTAAGGAGACTAAAGATGCTACATTGTCAGCAGTTGAGAGCTTAATAGTTACTGAGAGCGTTCAAAAGGCTCAAACAGCAGCGACTAACTCACAAACAGCAGCACAAAAAGCGTTAAACGTAGCTACTTTGGCGGGTCAAGTTGCACTTAATGTGTTTAAATTAGCTTTATTAGCTACAGGTATAGGTGCTTTTGCTGTTGTTTTAGGTAGTGTTGTAGCTTATTTTAAGAGTACTGAGGAGGGAGCATTAAGACTTAAGGTAATAATGGCAGCTCTAGGGAGCGTAACTGACAATATTACTACAGTTATGGCTTCATTCGGTAAGACTGTCGTAGATAGTTTTACTAAGATTAAAGAGCTTAAGATAGAAGATGTATTCAGCGCTATAGGTGAAACTATACAGAACCAAGTAATCAACAGAATAAACGCTTTAGGATTAGCTGGTAAAGCCTTATCTAAGATATTTAGCGGACAAGCTGTAGAAGGGTTTAAGGATTTAGGCGAAGCATATCTTCAAGGTATAACGGGTGTAGAGGATTCTATAGGTAAAATAGGTGAAGTAGGCAATGCAGTTGTTGAAGTGTTTGAGGATGGTAAGGAAGCTGTTACAGGTTTTACTAAAGAGGTTATAAGTGACGCAGAAGCTTTCGCTAATATTCAACGAGATGAGAATAAGCTATTATTTAGAAAGAGAGAGCTAATGATAGAGAACGTTAGGCTAGAGGGTGACTTAGCAGAACTAAGAGTAGAGGCAGCTGATAAAACAAATCTATCTCAAGCTGAAATAGTTGAGAAGCTAGAAGAAGCTAGAGACTTGCAAGAGGTTAGGCTAAATAACTTAGTTGAAATAGCTCAGAAAGAGTTTGATATACAGAAAAGAAGAAGCGACTTAGCTGTAGATAGTTTTGAGGATGCTGAGTTATTAGCTGCTAAAGAGTTAGCATTAGAGACAGCTAAAGCTAACGTATTTACTCAGAACTTAAGATTCAGAAAACAGATCGGAGCAGAACAAGAAAAGCTAGCAACAGAAACTCTAGCGGCTGAGTTAAAAATTATCCAAGCTGAAGGAGGCAAAAGAGTACAAGCTCAGATAGATATAGAGAATAAGAAGAGAGCTGCTATATTAAAGCAGACAAATCTAACAGAGATTGAGAGAAGAGCTGTAATAGCTGTCAGTGATAAGAAGCTAGCAGAGCTAAACGATAAGCTACAAGAGGAGGGTTTACAGGACGAGATAACTAACCTACAATTTTTAAAGAATATCAAGCTTGAAGACGATAAGCTAACCAACGAGGAGAGACTACAAATAGAGAGAGACTACCAAAAGGACAAAGCTAACCTAATGATAGAGGAGCTAGGAAGTCAAGCGGCTTTGATAAAGGCAGAGCTTGAGCAGTTAAGCGCAGACGGGAGTACATCGTTAATAAAGCCATTAACTCCAGAAGAAGAGACAGCTTTAAAAGAGCAGTTAAATATAGTAAACGAGAAGATAGCCCAAGCTACTCAAACCATTAACGGAATAGAAGGAGAAGAGGCGGGATTGAACTTATTAAATGGTCTAGGATTAGATGAGGCGGGAACGGAAAAGTTAAACTTTGCATTCCAAACAATCACAACTGCTCTTACATCTATTACTGACTTAATGGCCGCTGCTGGTGAGAGAAATAAGAAGCTAATACAGGAGCAAGCAGACCAAGGTGTAATAAGCCAAGACGAGGCAGATAAGAAGATACAAAAGATTGAGAAGAGAGCTTTTAAAAGACAGAAAGCTATGCAGATAGCAATGGCAGTAGTTAACACTGGACAAGCTGTATTAGCTGCATTATCTCAAACAACAGACTTCACACCTACTCAGTCATTAAGAACAGCGAATGCTATTGCTGCGGGTGTGTTTGGTGGCGCTCAGATAGCTACTATTGCAGCGCAAAAGTTCCAAGATGGTGGAATGATTCAAGGCAACAGCCATGCTAACGGAGGAGTTCCTTTTACTGTAGCTGGAAGAGGTGGTTTTGAGGCTGAAGGCGGAGAGTTTATAACTAATAAAAGAGCTGTAAGTCATTACGGGACGTCTTTTATGGATGCAGTTAACAACATGCAGATACCTAAGATATTCGCAGATGGTGGATTAGTAGCTCCAACACCTGTAGGAGGAGTAGGAAGCCAAGTATCTCAAAGCATAACAGAAGGACTAGCTGCTAATCAAGGGCAGAGAGTAGAAGTAATTAACGTTGAATCAGATTTTTCTAACATACAAAACAGAGTAAACAATGTCGAACAAAGCAGAACTTATTAAGATAGCAGAAAAAGGAGCATTTCATAGGGACAATATCAAGAGCCTTATTAAAGCTGACTTCATGAATATCAACGACGGTAACAAAGAGTTGAGTCGAATTTATTCAGTATTATCTAACAGGTACGGATATAGTACTAGGCAGATAATGCGGATTTGTAACGGGTAAAAAAAAGCCCCTAGATGTAATGTCTAGGGGCTTAGTTGTTTTTAGTTAGTCTATGAACATGAGCACAGAGTCAGATCCAAACTCTGAGAGCTTTAGAGTATCTCCTATAATTTTGGCTGTGTATTCTGTTACATTGCCAGTCATATTAGACATTAATGTTACTTGCGAGCAATTCTGCTGTAGCTTGAAAGATTCAGTTTGAATGCCATTAGTAAACACACCCAGCACATCGTCTCCAATCCAAAAGAGTATATCTTCTGTATTGCTTACCATATTCCAAGTACCTTTAATATTTAGTGAATTGTCTTCCTTTGTGCATGACGATAATATTATAATTGTCATTGCTGTTAATAGTGTTATTTTTCTCATTATATATATTTTTTTTTGCTTACTCTTTTAAAAAGGTTTTTCAGCTTACACCCGATTATTATTTTTTCCATTTATCACGACCGACTAGCAGTCCGATTATACCGTAGTTAGCCACGTCTAAGAATGTGTCCTCCATACCCTCGCCTTTAACAAAGTTTCTACCATTAGTTAAAAGGTTTCTAAGCCTAGAGATTTTATCTGTCAATCTAATAGCTAATCCAGTTAAGGAGAACTTTTTATCTGTTTCTTTTGTTAAGTCTCCGCCTAGTGATATGTTTTGCAATCCGTAATCCATGTGCTTAGATGCAAAGGTTATATACATCTCTTTTTGAATTGCCTTAAATTCATTAGACAGATCGGGGTACTCTTTTTCAAATATTGATACTGTTTTGTTTTTTGTATTCATATTGTTTATTTATGTTTAAAAATGATTTACATTGCAAATATAATACATTTTAATTAATATACAAGTTTTTTTTGACAAAAAGACAATTATATCACCTTACTTTTATGTGATACTATGAAAGTAAGCAAGTTTTTAAACGTAAAGAAAGAAGAGAAAGTAGCTAATATCGAGATAACTGGCGAGATTGGATACAATGCATTCGCTGATACTTACGATGATTACAAGAAAAACACTTCTGAAGCTATGGCTGCAGAGCTTAACGCTCTTAAAGACCTAGATGCAGAGGTTATTAATATTACTTTAGAAAGTTTAGGCGGAGATGTTCACCACGCACTAGCTATATATTCACTATTAAGAAACTCTGGAGCTAAAATAAACACATACTATAGAGGTGCAAATGCTTCTAGCTCTACTATTATAGGTAGCGCTGCTGATTCAGTAGATAATATCTATATGGATTCTACGGGATTATTTCTAGTTCACAAGGTGATGACTATGGCAGAGGGTAACGCTAACGATATGCAGAACACTATAGATACACTTAATAAGTATCAAGAAGCTTTAGAGAAAGCTTACATGAATATAGGAGTAACTAAAGAGTCTCTATCTGAGTTGATGGAGCGTAACGGTGGACATGGGGAGTGGTTGACTTTTAACGAAGCACAAAGCTTCGGTTTTGTTGGTTCTGAATGGAACACAGGCAAAGCTTCTAACTATTCTAGAGCGACATTCGCAAATAAAAATATTTTAATACCTAATCAATTTAATAACAAAAATAATAACCTTATGGAAGAAAAAACTTTCGCTCTAAACGAAGAGCAAGAGAAAGGGCTTTTTTCTAAGTTCAAAGCTTGGTTCAACAATGAAGTAGAAGCAGAGGAATTAGAAAGAGCTAAGGCTAAAGAGTGGGATGACTTGAAAGCCGAACTAGAAAAAGCTAACGAGAGATTAGCTGAATTAGAGACAACTGAAGAGCCTGTTGAAGAAGAGGTTTCTGAAGAGCCTGTTGAAGAAGTTCCATCTGAAGAGATGGTAATCGAGGCTAAAGTTGAGGAGCAAGTTAAGGCAGCTCTTAAAGACATAGCTACACCAGTAGAATTTAAGAACACAAAAGCAACTGCACCAAAGAAGGTATGGGAGCAACATTTAAGTAACTTTCAAAATATAATCAAGTAATGGCAACACCAACAATTAACACAAACACTTACGCGGGTAAAGACCTAGAAGGCGTAATCGCGCAGTCAGTCCTAAGAGGGAAGACTATCGAGCAAGGATTAGTAACAGTTCACACTGATATTGATTCAAGAGCAGTAGTGAAAACTATGGCTAACACAATCAACGTACAAGATTCTGGAGCAGCTTTTAACTCTGCTGGTTCTTTCTCTTTAGACGAGAAGTACTTAGATCCTAAGAAATTCATGGAAGCAGTAGAGTATGATTATTCTACATTGAATGCTACTTGGTACGCATCTCAGCAGCCACGAGGCAGAGCGGGTGACTTTACTCCTCCAGCATCTTTGGAAGAAGCTATCATTGAGCAACAAGCTGGTATCCGTTCTAAGTTTATTGATGCTTCTATCTGGAGAGGATCTGTAGCAGCGGGTGACTTATCAAAAATCACAGTATCTGCATCTTCTAACATCGTAACAGGTCTTATTCCAATGATGGAAGCTGGTTCTGATGTAAACAAATTAGATTCTGGTAAGGTAGCAATGAGTGCTGTAACAAAAGCTAGTCCAGCTGTAGTTACTGTTGCTTCAACTGCTAACCTACAGAGTGGTGATGTTGTTACTTTATCTTCAGTAGTTGGTTCTTCAGGAACTGATTGGAGTGGACAAAGCGGCAAATCTTACGCTATCACAGTATTGAGCTCTACTACTTTCTCTATCGGATTGGATACAAGCGGATTTACTGGAACTTTCACAAGCGGTAACATTGCTTTCATCAATAGCTCTAACGCATTATCTGTATTAACTTCAGTTTACAACGGATTAAGCGAATCAGTAGAAGATGACGCAGACTTTTACATCTACGGTAACAAAGGATTAGGTAAAGCTTACTCTTTAGCTCAAGCATCAGCAGCTAACGGAGCGGGAAGCTACTACATTGGCGCTAAAGAATTAGATTTCTTAGGTCAAAAAATGGCTATCTTACCATTCTTACCAGCTAACACTATCGTAGCAGCTAACGCTTCTAACCTACACTTCGGTACAGCTTTAGATGCTGAATGGAACAATGTAGCTATCTTGCCTCAATACGAAGCAACAGGAGACAGAACTGTACGTTACAGATGTGATTACGCATTTGATGTTAACTACACTAACGGAGAAGACATCGTACTTTACCGATAGAATTTTAATTAATAGTTTAGAGGGGGTTGAAATATACCCCCAATAAACAAAAATAAATATAAAGAAATGGCAGCAAATTTAATTTTAGCCGCAGCAAGCGGTACAAATTGTCCTAAGACAGGCGGTGTAAAAGAGCTTTACACAATACCTGTTGGAGACATGACATCAGTAACACTAGGTTCTAACCATGATATAACTAATATGGTTTTTGCTAGCGCTGGTGTAGGATTCGGAAAGCTTAACTTCAAACGTGGAGAATGTGAAGTAACTGAGTCAATGGAAAGAGCGAACGACGTACAAGTAAACTTCGCAGTTCCTAACCCAACAGCACTACAAAGAAAAGAATTAACAGCTATCAAGAATTCATGTGAGCAGTATATGGTTGCACGTCTTTACGATGGTGATAGATTGTTATTTATCGGTTATGACGAAGAGTCTTTAGACGAAGGTTTTGTATCTTTCTCTAGCTTTGAGTCTACTTCTGGTAGAGCAAAAGCAGATGATAATTTATTCAGTATGACAATGAGCGCAGAACAAGGTGAGCCATTGAGAGTATTGAGCGGTATTTCTGGAGCTACTTCACCAGCTACCACTACAGCAGAGATTATTACTGAATTAGTTGACGCAACAAGCGTATAATTATGGGCTGGAAGATCAAGCCAAAATATGAAGGTCAGAAGATAGGTGTGAGGGGATTCGGTCTCCTCAACCTGTCTACCTTTAAGGCTGAGACAATTCATAGATTGTCTTTAAGAGAAGAGTTCCATAATTTCATTAAATACATAGAGAAAGATGAGCCGCAAAAAGAGTCAATTAAACGTAAACGTAAAACCAAGCAAGAAAGCAAGTAATAGCTTCACTATAAGCAACGGGGTTACGCAGTTACCCGAATACACAGACAAACAGAAAGTAATAACTAAGAGAGGGATTAAGATTGTCTCTACTACAGCAAACAATTTATTTCCGCAGATTATATCTAAGATTGCAAAAGAGAGCAGCACACTAAAAGCTGTTATTAATTCATTTGCGGAGTATGTATCTAGCGGTGACATTATAGCATCAGATAGCTTCTTAGATAAGATATATAATAACCTTAACGCAGACTACGATTGGACAGAATTATCTAGGAGAGTGTCTAAGGATAGACGTACTTTCGGGTATGGTTTTATTCAAGAGGTGCGTATAGGTAAGGAAGTTTTCGTATATCATATAGATGCATCTAAGGTTAGATTCTTAGAGTACTTAGGTAGCGCACCAGAAGCGGTGGCTATTTCAAAGGATTGGAACGATAACAAGGTAGAGCCTGTAGAGGTTTCTTTATATCCTAACTACACACAGATAGACAATAAGAAGGTAAGAATCATTCCTATGGTTGACTATGAGAGTGGATGCTTTGACTATCCTTTTCCTATGTGGAGCGGTGCGTTTTACGATGCACAAGTAGAGAGCTTTATAGGTCAATATAATGCAAACCAATTTGAGAACGGAATAACATTATCTAGTATCTTAATGTTTGACTTGGGTGATATTACCTCAGAAGAAGATTTAAGAAGTAAGAAATATAAGCTAGAGCAAGAGATAAAAGGAACTACTGGCGGAAGAAGTGGAAAGGCGTTAATAGTACCTAAGAGCGGAGACGTAGAAGCTCCCGAATATGTTACTTATCCAATGGAGAAAGACGGCTCATGGAAAGAGCTTCAGAACATGGTAGAGAACAACATAGTTAAAGCGTGTTCTTGGTTCAGAAGTCTAGCGGGTTTAGAGAGCGCTGGTTCATTAGGCAACAATCAACAGTTAAGGAACGAGTGGGAGTTAGCCGAGAGACAGATACGCAACGAGCAAGACAAGATAATGGGCGCTTTGTGTATGGCTTTTGAAGGCACTGCATACGATGTGAAAGACATTGCATTTAACAATCAAAGCCCAATGAATGTGATTAATGAAGTAGCTGCTATTACTACTCTTCTACAGAACAGAGAGCAGATAGGGGTTAACTCTATTACTAGCATATTAGTAGCTATGGGTATGAATATTGACGAAGCTAAAAAGATAGCAAATGATAGCGAGTAAGACAGAGATAAAAGCTCTAGCGTTTAGTAACAACTTTGATATAGAAGCTGTGAAGGATAATTTAATACAAGTCGTAGAGTGGGAGCAAGTTCTCCCACTACTTGGTACTTCATTGTATGACGATGTAGTAGCTAACCCAGCAAGCTATACAACTCTTCTAAGCGACTATCTTAAGCCTTTCATAGCTTACGGAGTCAAGGCTTATGTAAGCAAGCCTAACCACATTAAAACAGGCAACAAGGGCGCACAAACAGCACAAGGGAGCAACGAACAAATAGCTAGTATTCAAATGGCTAAGAGAGAAGCTTCTAAGATGGTGGATAGCTATAAGAAGCTAATGGTTAAATACCTAGACGATTCATCTATTGCGCTGTGGGAAGGAGAACCAACAAATAACGGAATAATAAATAAAATTATAATTATATGAAAACACTATTTGCAGCAGTCCTGTTTCTAGGGACTAGTATAAGATTCGCTACCTTAGGGTCGGGCGAAACGTTAACGCTCAATGAGGGCATTAATTGGGTTAGTATAGAATGCAATAATTGTGATGTTGTACAAGGTGGAGACACTTTAAACGTTACTAGCGTATTTACTTTTCCCGAATACATTGGTCAGCATTATGACGAAATAACTATTATATCTAAAGCAGCACACACTAAAATAGCTTACAGATATGACGAATATTAAGAATCTATGTTTGTTTGCTATAGTAGCGACAAGCATAAACTTAAACGCTCAGTTTAGCGGTGTAGGTAGTGGCTCATCTGAATTAGATAGGTACATACAATTTAATCCGTCAAACCAAAGGATTGAATCTAGTAAGGCAATCGGTACTACTCTTAACTCTTTGTTCTTAGGAGACCAACACAAGATAAGTTCTGGTGGTGAAAACGTTTTCTTTACTAATTTAACTAGTGATATTAACTTTTTCCCTGTATGGAGTGGGCTGAAAGACCAAAGCATAGCAGCAAATAGGGACTCAACGGGTCTTATATTGCCTAGTGGTAGGGTTTACGGTCCTTATTATAACCTTTTATTAGGTGGTAATACACAAGAGGGTAGCTTGCCTTACGATGGTTTCAACACTTTTCCCGTAAATATCTCGGGTTTGGGTATATCTACAGTTACAGCGGAAGATTTACCTAACACAATTAGACTAGATTATCGGATACACATAGGCACTAAGCTAATATATAGCCAACAATTAGATAATTCTATGGGCTATTCAATAGGAGATACTATAAATTGGTGGTTTGATCACCCAGTAGAGGTAAGAACAGGGACAACTATACGAGCTAGTGTTACTAAGGTAGACAAAACAACAGACTTAGATATAGGTATTTTGTATGTTAACCAAGGAATAGACGCTACAACGGGCTTATTAAGGTATCAAACTACGGTACACAACAGGGTTTTTGAGGATAAAAACCTAGCATTCTCAGCAACGGGTGCAGATATAACTACAGATACATTAATTAACAGAATAATTGTTAACGAATTTAGCGACTTTTACCCTATTCAAAGCGGAAAACTTTACTTTTTAGATGGTATTATTTATGCTGGAGAAGACGATAGCATTGTTATTCCATCGGGAGGTATATATATAGGTGGTTATGGCTTTGACTTGTCGGGTATTGTTGATACATTCGACAATAAAACATTATTTTCATCTGCTGCTAGCGGTAATATCTTGTTTGACGATTTCTCTATAGAGACTAGCGGTGCTAATTCTAAGGTATATGATATTGTAGGAGACAACGGAACGGAGACAATAGAGCTTACTAAGGTTAAGTATAATGATTGCACTAGCTTAGGGGTTATAGATGGTTTTGGTCATGGCTTAGAAGTTAACACAGGAAGATATGGCGGAAGCCCTAGCTTAACTCTTAAAGGAGCTTGGAGTGGTGGATTTAAGATAACCACATCTATAGCTAGGAATATGTCTAACACAACTACAGAGCCATTATTCAAAGCTGGCACAGGGTTTGTTATGCAGAGCCGATTCTTTACAGATATAAACGCTGACTTAGGATTGTTGCAGCCGCTATTGGATTTTCAAAGTAGCAACTTTCCAAACCCTAGCACATTACAGCTCAAAGGTTCTTTGATAACTAGAAACGGAGTGTCTGTGACAGTAGATGCGAATATTACTCCTAACATTAGCCATTCAGATATAGCTTCTGATTGGTCTGAAAATCAAGGAATGAGAAATACTTTTGTAGGTGGTGCTGTTAAGGTAACGTCTGAGGAGCAAACAAATATTAACGCGGGGTCTACTTGGTACGATTTAGAGGGTATTTTTGAGGTTAGCTCACTACAGCATTTTACTGGCAATACAGACGGGGAACTAACACACATAGGTAACTCTCCTAGAGATTTTAACCTAACAGCTTCACTAATAGTTGAAAGTACAGCAAATAATCAGCTCTCTGTAAGGTTTCAAAAATGGGACAGCGGTACGAGTCAGTTTTTTAACCTAGACTATACAGAGCAAAGAAGACAAGTAAATAGCTTAGTAGGAAGTAGAGACGTAGCTATATTTTACATCAACATTAACGTCGTTTTAGATAAAGATGATTTTGTTAAGATGCAAGTTAAGAATAATAACGGAAATAATAATGTTACTCTTGAGTCTAGTAGCTTTTACATATTAAGCGGAAGAAAATAATTAAAAATGGAACTATATTTATTAGGAGTTGGTGGGGTTATACTTCACTTTTTGACAAAAATTTATAACGCGAGAAAGTCGGGTAATAAATTAGACTATATATTAGAAGGGCTTAGTACGGGAATATCTGCACTAATAGTTTTATTGTTTATATATGCTAAAAAAGACCTAGAAGCTTTCTATCCTTTGAATACCTTTACAGCTATTCTGTTGGGATACTCTGCACAATCAATATCTAGACAACTATTTAAAATGGCAATGCCGAAAAAAAATGAGTGATACAATAATAACTGCCTTAATAACAAGCATAGGCGGTTTCTTAGGTATAGTGGTAGCTTTACCTAATTGGGAGAGAATTAAGAATAGACTAATAAGGCATAACGTTGAGAATGCATTAAGTAAGAATCCTAGAATATCTAGTATATTAGAGGATCTATCGCAGAACACGCAAATAAAAAAAGCTGTTCTAGTTAAGATACATAATAGCGGTCTCAGAATGATGGCGGGAGATGCTATATATGGAACAATAATATATCCAGCAAGTTGGAGGAAAACATTTGACCATCAGCTACTAGATGCTGAGTATCAACAAAAGGTAGTATATCCATTACTTAAATATAAGAAAGTTTGGGTTAACATTAAGGAGTTATCGGGACATTTAAGGGCTATATTTTCAGTACAGAATATTAAATGCTCGCTTTGTTACTTTGTTAGAATGAAGCCAGAGAAGTTCTTTTTTGTGGCTATTGATTTTGAGGTAGAACAAATAGATATAACAGACAGAACAAAGGACGATGTAAGAAGGTCTGTAAATGAGATTAGATTATTAATGACAAAATGAGAAGTATAAAGAATATATTTATCCATTGCTCTGCTGGTTTTGGCGGAGTGGAGTCTATTAAGAGACATTGGAAGTCTATAGGTTGGAAGTCCGTAGGTTATCACAGAATTATAGAGGAGAATGGAGATGTTCACTCATTAGCACCTTATAGTAGTGTTACGAATGGGGTAAGATATTATAATAGCTCTAGTATTCACATCTGTTACATTGGAGGAGTTGAGAAGGGCAATGTAAGCAAAGCTAAAGATAGTCGCACAGAGGCGCAAAAACAGGCATTAATCTGCGAAATAGAGAACGCGCTTAACTTTCTCAAAGATTACCAAGATATAAGCGGCATAAAAATACTAGGTCATCGTGACATATCCCCCGACAAGAATTTAAACGGAAAGGTAGACAGTTGGGAGCGTATAAAAGAGTGTCCTAGCTTTGATGCGATACCCGAATATGAAAGTATTTTAAAATAATTTATATTTTTTTCGTTGTTTTGTCAAAGTTTACATTATATTTGCATAATGGAACTTAAAAAATTAAAAGAAGCTTTTGAGAATATTGACTTAGGCGAACACAATAACAAGCATTTGGACTGCGGAACTGTTATTGATGCGCGTAAATTTGTAGACTCATCAATAAGGTTTTTAGAACAAAACAAGGGTAACGAATTATTCTTACCTTATTACAATAGATTATTAACATTTTATAAAACAATAAAAACAGAACAAAATGAGTATTAAAACAGCGTTACAAACGTACACAAGACAAGAAGGGGAAAGCCTATCCCAATGGTTTAGGCGGGTAGCTCAAATTATTGAGGTTAATCCTTTATCAATTAAGAGAGCTTACTACTCTAGGGGTCTCAGAGAGATGGTAGAGACTGCTAGGAAGTATGACGGAAAGGGAAACCTAATCAGTCGCACAGAGAAGCTACAGCAAAAGGATTTTATTAGCCCTCCAGATAATCTAGAACTTTCTAGAGTAAGCACCAATGTTACTACAGGTCAACAATGGGTGATACATACAAAGGAAAGCCAAAAAAGAGAAGAGTTTAGAGTAAGCAAGGAATTAATAGAAGCATCTGTTAAGAGCTTGAATTTATCTCCTATGGAGTTAACTCCTAAAATCAATAAAGGTAATAAAACTCTTATTCTTACGTTTACAGATGTTCATGTAGGAATGCACATTAATAACGACATCTACGATAGTGGTAAGTGGAATGAGAAGGAGCTATTTAAGGCACTTGATAGAATGACTAAAGAAGTAGTTAATAGATTTGACGGTCATAGTACTATTATAGTAGAAGATTTCGGAGACTTAGTAGACGGATGGGACGGACAAACGACTAGAGGCGGTCACGCATTACCTCAGAATATGTCTAACTCTGAAAGCTTTAAGAATGCTGCTAAGTTTAAAATACAATTAGCGTTAAATTTAGCGCACTTAGGAGCTGAGATTATTTTTGAGTCTGTTGTTAATGATAATCATGGAGGAGATTTTTGCCATATAACAAACATACACGCAAAAGAAGTATTAAGCTATGTTTTGCCAGATGTCAAATATAACATGCACAGCGACTTTATAAGTCACTACATACACAGAGGAGTAGCTACTATCATATCTCATGGTAAAGATAAGAAGCAGTTAAAGTATGGCTTTGGTGTTAAGCTTGATGATAGAGCCAAGTCTCATATTAACGCTTACATTGATAGACACGATTTACACAAGTATAAAATTAGATTTAAGAAGGGTGATTCTCACCAGCAATTATTTGATTTTACAAATCCTAAGTTTGACTATCTTAACTATATGGCATTATCTCCGTCTTCAGAATGGGTTAGTACTAACTTTAGTAAAGGTAGAAGAGGATTCACTATAGAAGATTTAAACGGAAAAACGAGTACATTTACAACAATAGAATTATAAACAATTAAAAACAAAAACAACATGAAAAAATTAATTTCAACAACATTATTTACAGCAATATTATTATTAAATGCAAACTCACAGATATTATTCTTTGAGGATTTTCAAGACGAAGTAAATAACTCTACTTCGGGAACGGACTCAACGGGGGTTAATTGGTCAACATCTGCACCATTCGCTTCTACTGGATTTTTTAAGGTTAGGAATAATCGTCTAATAGCAAAATATACAAGAGGTCAAGCTACATTTGAAACGGGGGATATTTCTGTATCTTGTATTGATGACGTAATAGTTAATATAGACTTGAGGGAAAGCGGAAGCTTAGAAGATAATGGCTGCATTGCAGATTACACAAAATTCCAATACTCTTGGGATAGTGGATCTACTTGGGAATCTATAGGAGACCCTATATACGGAACTGTTAACAATGATATTCTAGCTACTGGATGCAGTAACGAAGTTGACACTATACGAGGTCCATTCTTAACGCTTGGAGATTTTCCTGTACACTCTGCGGCTATATGCGTACCCGCTACAGGAACTAGCTTAAGAGTTAGACTTATAGTTAAGACTTATTGGACTGACGAGCGCAATATAATAGACAACGTTAGGATTGAGTGCGGGGATTGCGACGCATCTCTCCCTGTAGAGATGACTTATTTTGATGGTTATTCTGTAGAAGATAAGACTTATTTAATGTGGGAGACAGCTACAGAGATTAATAATAGTGGTTTTGAGGTATACTCGTCTAACGATGGCGAGTCATGGAGCTATCTTTCTTTTGTTAACGGTAATGGCAATAGTACAGATATTAATAGATATGAATTTATTGATAACTATAACTCTGGACAATATTACAGACTAAAGCAGATAGATTACGATGGTCAATTTGAATATAGCGACATTATATCTGTTAACTCAGACAACGAGTCCAATATTAAGATAGAATACTACTCCGTATTAGGAGAAAAATTTAATAACGAACCCAATTTATCTATTTACATTAAAACTATATACAATGAGAATACTATTATTAATAGCTCTTTTGTTCGTCGGAACAATTAACGCTAAACCAAGAAGAAATTTAAGAGATTGCGAGGCAGCTTTAAAGAGCTGCCTAAGCTGCAATAATATAAAGACCGACACAATAGTCATATATAGCGGAAAAGGCGCTGTAAAGGTCTCTAAACAGACAGAGAAGACTAAAAGGAAGGCAGATGTTCAAGCTACAAAGATAGTTAAGGACAACAACAAGACAGAGGTTAAGACTGACAAGTTTTTAAACTTCATGCAGAGCTTAACTAGGATCACAGCAATATTAACCGCTGGCGGTTTCTTTGCTGCGGGGGGTGCTGGTCTTAAATTATTGCAAGTTTTAAAAGAAAAAGTACCTTTCCTTTCTTTTTTACCAGTTTAATTTATATCTTAGCGTTCACATTGTAGTGGATGTATTATAAAACTTATTAAGCCGCCTGTCTGATAGAGTCCACTACCTCTTGAAGATGGGCGCACTTATTTTATGGAAGAACAAAAAAA
>ERZ1046568.1706-NODE-1706-length-15253-cov-10.060205_pt1 | contig 15253 bp, 16 predicted proteins | sample MGYA00383092_ERZ1046568 | MGnify/ENA primary metagenome ERZ1046568 (study PRJEB29581, sample SAMEA5548362) | metagenome | biome: marine; feature: coastal; material: water | depth 1 m | study: Short-term variability in the microbial, nano- and picoplankton... | reverse complement strand
CTAATTTTAATGTACCAGATACTTTTTTCATTGATTTAATCTGAGCGTTACCACCTACACGAGATACAGAAATACCTACGTTAATTGCTGGACGAACACCAGAGTTAAATAAATCTCCATCTAAGAAAATCTGACCATCTGTAATAGAAATTACATTAGTTGGAATATATGCTGATACGTCACCTGCTTGAGTTTCAATAATTGGTAATGCTGTTAAAGAACCACCACCTTTTACCATTGGTTTAAGAGATTCTGGTAAATCATTCATCTCTTTGGCAATGTTATCGTCATTAATAACCTTTGCAGAACGCTCTAATAATCTTGAGTGTAAATAAAATACATCTCCAGGATATGCCTCACGTCCTGGAGGACGACGTAATAATAAAGATACCTCACGGTAAGCTACCGCTTGCTTAGATAAATCATCATAAATGATTAATGCTGGTCGACCCGTATCTCTAAAATATTCTCCGATAGACGCTCCAGTCATTGGTGCGTATACCTGCATCGCTGCTGGATCAGATGCGTTAGCTGCTACAATTGTAGTATATGCTAGTGCTCCTCTTTCTTCTAATACTTTAGCGATGTTTGCGACAGTAGATGCTTTTTGACCTACAGCTACATATATACAATATACAGGTTCACCTGCATCGTAAAATTCTTTTTGATTTAAGATGGTATCAATACAAACCGTTGTTTTACCGGTTTGACGGTCACCAATTACCAACTCACGTTGACCTCTACCAACTGGAATCATAGCATCAATGGCTTTAATACCTGTTTGTAATGGCTCTGTTACTGGCTCTCTGTAGATAACACCAGGTGCTTTCCGCTCAACTGGCATCTCATAAGTTTCTCCAGCGATTGGTCCTTTACCATCAATTGGATTACCTAAAGTGTCTACAACACGTCCAACGATACCTTCACCTACTTTCACAGATGCGATACGCTCTGTTCGTTTTACTGTAGAACCTTCTTTTACGCCTACTGAAGTACCTAAAAGTACGATACCTACATTATCTTCTTCAAGGTTAAGTACGATTCCTTCTGCACCACCTTCAAATTCTACTAACTCACCATATTGAGCGTTAGCTAATCCGTAAGCACGTACAATACCATCACCTACAGTTAATACTGTTCCTACTTCGTCTAATGAAGCTCCTGCTTCAAAGCCTGAAAGTTGTTGTTTTAAGATTGCTGATATTTCAGCTGGTTTTACTTCTGCCATCTTTATTTATGTTAGATAGATATTATCTTAATTTAATGTAAATTCTCTTTTTAATTTATCGAGTTTATTTGCGATACTAGCGTTGTACTGAATGTCACCAACTCGTAATATGAAACCACCTAAAATGCTTTCGTCTATAATATTTTCTACTTCTGCCTCCTTATCTGTAAGCTCTTTTACTTTAGCTAATACTTTAGTTTTTAAATCTGAAGTTAAAGGAACTGCAGTAGTTACTGTTGCTACTTGTGTTCCTCTCATCTGATCATATAATTGTATATAACCAGCAGCTACATCATTTAAAAGGGCTAGTCTTTTATTAGAAATTAAAGTATCTATTAGATTGGATGTAGCAACATTAGTGTTTTTAAATACTGATGCTAAAACCGCCTTTTTGTCTGAAGATCTTACAACAGGACTTTGAAGCATCTGACTTAAATCCTCACTCTGCAAAATTGCAGTTGTAATAATTTTCATATCATCGTTCACCGCTTCAGCAGATTTTTGGTCTGTCGCTAAGCTTAAAAGCGCTTTAGCATATCGTATTGCCGCTCTTGATCCTGACATCTATTATTAGTTTAAAGTTGCTTCACCTAACATGTCTTCAACCAATTTTAATTGCTTGTCTTTGTTAGATAATTCATCACGTACTACTTTTTCAGCAATATCTAAAGATAACCCTGCTACATGACTTTTTAATTCTGCCATTGCTGCTTTCTTTTCACCTTCGATAGCTAATTGGGCTTGTTCAATTATTTTGCTTGCTTGTGCTTGAGCTTCGTCTTTCGCATCAGCAATCATCTTATTCTTCAAATCACGAGCATCTTTTAACATAGCTTCACGTTCTGCTCGTGCTTCTTGTAAAATGCGCTCGTTATCTGCTGTAAGATTTTCCATTTCCTGACGTGCCTTCTCTGCAGAAGCTAAAGCATCTTTAATACCTTCTTCTCTATCACTGACAGCACCCAATATAGGTTTCCATGCAAATTTTCTTAGAATAAAAAGTAAGATTAGAAATGTAACTAATGTCCAAAAAACTAATCCTAATTCTGGTGTAATTAAATCCATTCTGTTTTGTTTTTAATAACTTAAATTTTAAAAAACACAGAAGCAACCAACCGTTACTTCTGTATTTTAAATGTTTTACCCTTGTAAGAAAGCAACAACAACACCAAATAGTGCTACCGCTTCTACGAAGGCTGCTAAGATTAATGCAGAAGATTGAATCTTTCCGTGCATTTCTGGTTGACGAGCCATAGCTTCCATAGCTGACCCACCAATCTTACCAATACCAACACCAGCTCCAATAGCTGCTAAACCAGCTCCAATAGCTGCAATTCCAGTAATAGTCATAGTTATAAATTTAAATTAATTAATGTTCTTCTTCTGTTGCCATCCCAAAATAAAGAGCTGACAATATTGTAAATATATATGCTTGTATTGCCGTTACTATAACCTCAATAACTGTAATAAACAATGAGAATGCTACAGATACTGGTGCAATTGCGTAAGACTTAAATACAAATATTAATGACATTAATGCTAATATGATGACGTGACCTGCTGTAATATTAGCAAACAAACGAATCATTAATGAGATAGGTTTTACAAACATACCGATAATCTCAATAGGCATTAAAAATATTTTCATTGGCACAGGTACACCTGGCATCCAAAAGATATGTTTCCAGTAGTTTTTGTTACCACTTAATGTTGTGATGATAAATGTAATGGCAGCAAGTGTAAATGTAAATGCGATGTTACCACTTAAGTTAGCACCATTCAGTATTGGAATTAATCCGAAAATATTATTAATCCAAATAAAGAAAAATATGGTTAATAAGTACGGCATATACCTTTTGTACTTGTGCTCACCTATCATTGGTTTTCCGATTTCGTCTCTAACAAACACGATTAAAGGCTCTACAAAGCTTGCAATACCAGATGGCACATGATTTTCAGATTTTTTGTAGCGACGAGCTGCACTCAAAAATATTAACAATAAAACAGCAATTGAAACCCACATCATTAATACGTTTCTTGTTATAGAAAAGTCAAATTTTGGTCTGAGTGCGTTTGTTGGGTGGTTTTCGGCATCAAAAGTTACCTGATTTGCACCTGAATCTAATATATACACTTTTTCATGAACATTTACAAATCTTTGCCCATTTCTCTCAACAATTTCATGTCCGTGATAATCATGATGAAAAGCAGAGGATGAAAACACTGTTAACCCTTTATCTGTATATGTAATAACTGGTAATGGAATAGTTAAGTGAAACTCACTGTCTTTTCCTTCATTGAAGGTTGCAATGTGCATTCCGTAAGCATCTTTTACGTGATGCAAAATCATTTCTTTTGGGTCGAATTTTTCATCGTCACCACCATCTTTAGTTTCATTGGCGAAACCAAAGCTAAATACTGATAAAAACAGAATAGTAAATGCTACGCGTTTAAAGGTGTTTATTCTCATTCTTACGGGGTTAAAAATACCTTGCTTTAAATTCGGTGCAAATGTACGCACATTATATGAATTGACAAACACTAATTTTCATATAATTTTCCCAACGCTTTTAGACTTATATTTTATTGATTTTTATGACTTTTGTAAGAACTTAGTAAGTGTATATACTTCAAAAAATAAATACATAAAATATGGAATGAAAAAATTAAAAACATCTGGCTGCTTGTTCTCAAAATCAGATAGTAGAAGCGGCAATAAAAAAAGAATTGCAAAAATCATTTTTAAAAATGTTAGCCCCATAAATAAATTAAAGATGTTTGTCTTACCGGAAGAATACTTATAGTTAATTATTGAATAAATTATAGCTGTTACCAGAAAATGGAAGACATAAATATGCCAAACAGGAAAAAAGAAATCTGACTTCTCAGCAAAATAACTTAGTAAGTAATTGTGGAGTCCTAATAAAATAGCTGTTACAGCAACAAGTTCTAGTAAAAATGTAATTTGTCTTTTTTTGAATACCTTCATCTTAGTTGTCTTTTGAGGCTGCAATAATACGTCTTACTACATAAACGATAGAGACAATTACAAAACCTAATGTAAAGCAAAGGGTATAAAGGTTGTTTTCGTTTGGATACTTTTTATCTAGCTTTACACCAATGTATGTACCTAATGCAATAATTCCAACCATCTGTATTACTATCCCAGAAAATCTAGCATAACCATTAAGCTGATCTTTCGGCTTCTTTGTTGGTTTTCTCTCCATTATTTAAGGCCTTTACTGCTCCCATACTACAAGTAGCATTAAATGAAGCGCCAGGTTCAACAGCTAATTTATTAACTTGAACTTCGCCTTCAATACGAGCCGAAGACTTCAGTGACAATGTACCCTTAAGTATTAGTTTTCCAATAAATTGTCCCTCGATATCTACGTTTATTGCTTGAAGTGTCCCTTTAATATTTCCTGATTTCCCAACTACAACTTTACCATCTGTTTTTATATTACCTTGAATCGTACCGTCAATTCTAAAAGGTCCTTTACTTTCTATGTCACCAACGATTTTCGTTCCTTGTGCAATTACATTTTGCTGACTACTTGTATCCATAGTTGATTTATTTTTTTTATTTGATAGCATCTGGCGTTCTATTGTGGTTTAATATATTCAGTAAGATTTTTGTGACGTTGAATAATTGTATAATTAGCAGAAGATATTGTAAAATATTTCTTTGTAATACCTTTTGTTCTCTCTTCTTTATAATCTTGAAGTGTCAGCCCAAAACCTAAAGCAGAGGTAATGTATTTTAACCCATGTACAATAACAAATGTTGTGTTTTCGTCATAGACATCTGTAGAAAGACTAATGTCTGGATAAGGTAATCGCTCCATAACTTTAGTTAATTCTTCAGTAAAACTTTTTATACCTTCTTTATCTGTACTGTCAAATTCATAAACCACATGAAATGAATTTCCTTCATCTTCTGGAAAAAATTCTTTGTTGGTCATTAACGGCAATGCATCTTTTAGTATCTCTTGTGCACGCTTTCCTTCTTCAGAATTTGGATATGTCAACGCTACATAATTGACCGCTTCTTTATAAGCATCAACACCTTTTAATCTCCCTATTGCTGAAGCTTTTAGTATTTCAAACTTGGGTACAAAGCCATCACCTTCAAAACGTTTTAGGTTTTCTTCAGTAGAAGCTATCACAGCAGCATATTCTTGGCTTTCGAATTGTCTGTATAGGTTTTCGTAAACTGTTTCTGGATTGTTTTGATCTTTTGCCAACTGAGAATTTGGATTACGTAAAATCTCTGCATATCTCGAATCAGGATGCTCTGCTATGAGTTTGTTTTTTGCGATTTCTGCTTCATCAGTCTGACCAAGCAACTCGTAAATCTTAAATAAATTATATTTGGAAGGAATAATTAACCGCTCTTCAGGATTGCTTTTGAGTAAGTTTTCTAATTTATCTTTTGCTAGTTCATATTCTTTAAAATTCTCTTTATAAATCAATCCCAACTGATAGTAGGCAAAATTACGTTCTTTAAAAATACTGTCTATAACAACTTTATCTGTTGGCAGTTTTTTGATATAAAACTCTGGTTCGTATAATTCTAACTGAGTCACATTTTCAACCTCACCTTTTTGATTTACATCAAAATTATTTGTATTAGCTCTAGAGTTAGAAAGTCTCCAGTTATCTTGTGATTTTCGTTCTCCCCATAATTTTAAAAACTCATTTCTTCCATAGGAAGATGCGGTTTGATTATAGAAGTAAAAGTCCGAATTATTATTATTAGTTGTTCCTGGTGCACCTGGAAGATTAGCTCTTAATTGGGGTCTAAATCCAGCTGTATTTTGTTTGACGTTTACATTTCTAACCGTTTTACTTTTTATGTATGCAGCAGCAATAGAATCTTTGATTTTAAGTTCTTTAATATATTTGTTAAATAATGCAATCTGTTCTTCTTTTGGTAACTTAATAAGATTCAAGACACTATCATTTGCTCTTGCTATACCCTCATAATAAATAACATCATTAAGGTTTTTTCTTTTTTTAGCAACAACACGATAAGGTTTTGTTTTTTCGACCATATTGGTCAGTGTACTGTCGTAATATGCACCTGCTATTTTATATTCGGTACGGTCAAAATACATATCACCAAGTGTGAGATAATTTTTAGCAAAGAGTACTTGATCGCCATTTAAAGCTTTATTCGAAGCAATAGATTTATTGTAATAAGCTTCAGCTAAACTATCGCTCGATTCTGCTTGATAATATCTTGCTATACGATGGTAAATCTTATCCAAAAAAGATCTATTTTCACGATTTTCTTCAAGTTCTGTAAGGTATTCTACAAATTCTAATTTATTACCTGTATCGGCATCAAAATTATTTGACTTTGCTAAATGTGAATTGATGTAAAAAGCCCTCGGTATTTTTCGATGCATCTCAATAATAATATCATATGCCATGTTGGCACTATCTTTTTTATCAAACTCATCGTAAAGTTGTCCTCTGATAAAATTGTAACGTGCTTTTTGTGCATCAATTTTTGTCTCGATTGCTGCTGTGCCTAGGTATGTTAGAGCAGTGTCCTTTTCTTTGATTGCCAAATACGCATCAGCTAAAACAGCTGTAATATCTGCTAAATCTTGCCCTTCGACATCTTCCTGTTTTAAATGACGCTTTAGGTTTTTAATTGTTAATTCTGGATTTCCTAAACGTAGATTACTTTTCTCGCGCCAGACTTTTACTTGGTTAATCTTATCACTACTTGGATATCTATTTAATATATTATTAAATGCTGCTAGAGCTGGTACAAAACGTTGATCGTAATATCTAGACTTACCTAGTAACAAAAATGCTTCGTCTATTTGTGGGTTTTTTTCTTTCCCCTCAATAGTCATACTATGCATTTGAATGGCTTTGGTTGCTTTTTCTTCAGCACGTTCGAAGTCTGAGTTTTCGGCTTTATTACCTAATCTAACCTCATCTTTGGCCTCAAAACGTTCAACCGGAAGAAGTTCCCAGAAGTTTTCGGTATAAGCATTGTTAACACTTTCTAAACCCTGCTGAAGTGCAACCTCTCCATTGAACAGAATATTGTATTCTGTACCCACAGAATGCCAAGCACGATTAATAAAGGTGTCTTTTTTACGAGAACAACTCTGGGCGATAATTGCCAATAAAAAGACGAGTATGGTGGCTTTTGTAAACGTTTTCAAAAGATTGAATTTTGGTTTAAGAATAACGAAAACATTAGGGTTTTGTTATCCTAAGTCGTAAAAATAAACATCTTTTTGAATTTTTAGATGAAATTGAAAGGTTTTAAGGATTTAGATGAAAGTTAAAAAAGAAGACCCGTGATATAAACCCGAGCCTTTATAAAATGTAAATAACCTTTATTACTCTTCTTCCGAAGCCGAAACAGCACTTTTTGCAAAATGCGCTTCTAATTCTTTAAGTGTTGTTGGATTGGTCTCTAAATCTTTGACTACTTCGCCTTTTTCTAAAACTACAATTCGCTCACATACATCTGTAACGTGCATTAAATCATGACTAGACACTAAAACTGTTACACCTTGCTTCTTAGCTAAATCTTTCAGGATTTGTTTTAAACGAATTTGTGTTGTTGGGTCTAAGTTAGCGAATGGCTCATCTAAGACAATTACTTCAGGATTACCTATAAGTGCACCCACAATTCCAGCTTTTTTCTGATTACCTTTACTTAGGTCACGTAAATATTTTTTCTTTCCAATAATTTCGCCATTAAAAAAGTCTTCGAACTTTGACGTTAAGGCATCGACATCTGCTTTGTTTTGTCCACGTAAATCACCGATAAAGTAAAAATATTCTTCCGGTGTTAGATAGCCAATCAAAAAGGTCTCATCTATAAATGCAGATGTAAAAGGTTTCCAAGTTTCGCTTTGGGAAACAACAATATCATTACTTGTGATTGTCCCAGTTGATGGATTAATTAAATCTAATAATAAGCTGAAATAAGTAGTTTTCCCAGCACCGTTATTCCCAACTAAACCAAAACTTTGGCCTTTAGGAATATCTAATTCATCTATTTTAAGAACTTGTGTTCCGCTATATGATTTTGAAATGTCTTTAGTATGTATCATGCTTGTAATGTATTTCGTTAATTAAGAGTCTTTGCCAAAAGCGGCTATCATTTTGTATTTAGAATCCAGGTATTTTTGAGTAATCATAGCCATAAATTGTTTATGCAAAACAATACCTGAAACTCCCAAAACAATTAGTGTGGTAATGGCCAATTCAAAACCTATTAGCCAGTTAAGAAGACCGAATAATGCCATTGGCACTGCCATTAATGGAATACCTATTAACCATTGTACAGCTCCAGTACCTTGGTAGTTAAAGGCTGCTTTTTTATCTAAATCTATTTTTTTTCTATTATAACTTCCGCCCCACATAATTACATGTGTATTGACACCAACATTATAAACGGCAGCAGCAAAATGTGCGATTAAGATTTTCCAACCAAAAAAGATATATGGAATGCCAAGTACAAACATTATTACAACACTCATTGTCATAAGTATCCATTTTGAGCGTAAATATTGTTCGTATTTTATATTCTGACTCATTAACATTTTATAATAGCCGCTATCCCAAGCTGGAATGAATTGACCAAAATTAATTAAGAAAAAACCCGTGGAAAATATACCTATAAAAGCCCACATAAATTCCATATCTCTATACGTAGGTTGTGGATAGAAAAACAAACCATATAACAAACCGATTACCATCAAAAATGCCATAGACTTTGTACGCTTATTACGCCAAATTAATTTTAAGTCTAGTTGCATAAACGGTGCAATATCACCAAAACGTTTAGTCCATGATAAATCTGCCGCTTTGACATCTTTGACTTTGGTTTTTAACGAGGCATCTAAGAATAGTTTTTTACGTAATATTTTAAAATTGAAGCTGTACAACGCTACAAGGATAGTTATCGGAATTAGAATATAAATAGGATTATTGGAAATGGCTAAAAGACCATTAGCAACTATTTCTGTGAATGATATAATTCCGAAATGATTTAACCCATATAACCCACCAACTAATATTAGAATTGGAAGAAATGGAATGTTTAAATCTGAAGAAAACGCTTCGAGTATAAAGTTTAAAAAATTAGCAATCAGGGATATAATAAATAATGCCAATAACCATGTAAAAACTTGACTTATTGGATAACCATTATTTATTAAAGAGATACCAAATGGTATGGTTAGAAATAATGGAAAGAAGTTAAAAAACGATAAAGCAGATTTACCTAAAACAAAATTTACAACTGTAGAGCGTTTTACAGGTAAAGTTAGTAAAGGCTTTACACTCATAACGGGCAATTTTTGAAGGAAAAAGCGCATTCCTATTTCGCCTAGAATCCAAAAAAACATAAATCCATTTGCTACAACAAAAGGATCTTGCTCAGGGAAAAATTTAGTAAGTATTTTAAAAAGAAATACTCCTAAAAACACAAATATCCCTATCATATAGAGTGCAAAAAAGACTAGTAATATATTTAGCGCAATATTCTTTTGCCAATATGAAGATCGGAAATACTGTTTCCGCTCTAGTTTAAGAAAATGTTTTATCATAGATGATTAGTTTGTATGTTGATGTTAGTATAGGTTTGTTCTAATTTGTTACACAAATTTATAATCGTTTTAGTTTAAACCTATATTTTAAGAAAACTTTAATTCTTATAAACAACCAAAGCCTATCTCTTAAATGTATGGATTGCCTATTTTTGTAAAAAAATTGCAATGGCCCAATTTCATAATCTTCCTATAAAATCTATTAATCGTGTAACGGAAAAATCCGTCGCTATTACCTTCGGAATACCAGATAATCTAAAAGATAATTTTGTGTTTAGGGCTGGTCAATACATTACTTTAAAAACTGAAATTAACGGAAATGAGGTTCGTCGTGACTATTCGATATGCTCTTCAGTAAATAGTGGCGATTTAACTGTGGCTGTAAAAGCTGTTGAAAACGGTACTTTCTCTGTTTATGCTAACGAAAAATTAAATACTGGTGACACTCTAGAAGTCGCAGAACCAAACGGACGTTTTATTTTTGATGCTAACGACGCTAAAACTAGAACCGTAGCGGCTTTTGCTGCAGGTAGTGGAATAACACCAATATTAAGTATTGCAAAGACTTTACTTGAAGACGAACCTTTTAGTAATTTTATTCTCGTTTATGGAAATAAAAAACTAAATGATGCCATGTTTGTACAAGATATTCTGGAGCTAAAACAACAATATGGTAATCGCTTTCATGTACATTTTATCTACAGCCAAACTCAAGAAACAGATGCGCTTTTTGGACGCATCGAAAAGAGTACAGTAAACCTAATGGTAAAAAACAAATACAAAGCTGTTAGTATTGATAGCTTTTACCTTTGTGGGCCAGAATCCATGATACACACTGTTAAAGATGTATTACTAGAGAATAACATTAAAGAGAAGAATATCTACTTTGAGTTATTTACAGTTTCAACGGAACCAACAGATTCTTCAACCGAAATTGGTGATGGAAAAACACAACTAAAAGTCATTGTTGATGACGAAGAATTTGAGTTTGAAATGGTTCAAGATGTTAGCATTTTAGATGCAGCTTTAAAACAAGATGTAGATGCACCTTATTCTTGTCAAGGTGGCATTTGTAGTAGTTGTATTGCTCGTGTTACAGAAGGCGAAGCAACTATGAGACAAAATAATATTTTAACGGATAATGAAGTTGCAGAAGGTCTAATCCTAACATGCCAAGCCCATCCAACAACAGCTAATGTTGTTGTGGATTATGATGATGTGTAAAAAAGATGAGATGTTAAAACGCTTAACTTTTGGATATTAGGCTTTTAACTTTTTGAGTTACTATTTCAACTGAAACACTACCAGCAGAAATTTCATATCCCTCCGGGTGTTTATTCCCGTAAACAGAGGTTGGTACTTCAGGGTATTTATTCGTGTCAGCCAATAAAGCATAATCTTTAGGCTGATTAAAAGGATTAAACCCCGCAAAAGGATGTGTCACACCCCAAATTGTGATGACTTTTACACCAAGCATAGCAGCCATATGCGCATTGCCAGAATCCATAGCTAACATTACATCTAAGTTTGATATGATATCCAACTCTTTATCTAAAGTCAATTTCCCAGCTATAGATTTGGTGTTTGGTATTTGGAATTCAATTTGATTAAGTTGTAATATTTCTTTTGAACCTCCACCAAATAAAATAATGTTATATTCTTTTGAAAGTTGGTTTATTACCAATTTCATTTGTTTTAACGGATACATTTTCCCTTTAAAAGCTGCAAAAGGCGCTACACCAATTACAGGTAAACTTGAGTTACTTATAAAAGTTTGTGATTGAGAATCTAATCTAATTTTTTCTGGGAAAATTGGATTTGATAAGTCTACTGGGAAACCCAACTTTTTAAAAACATCTGCATAACGTTCGTGAGTTGTTATTAGCTGTTCAAATTTTTTGCCTGAAACTAATGCTTTCTTTTCTTCTCGACCTTTATCTATTTGCACAACTCTTTTTCCGGTAAAAAACAACTTTAAAATTTTGGTCCGTAGAACATTATGAATATCTGCAACAGCATCAAATCCTAAAACATTTAAGTCTTTAGACAATTTATACAGTCCAAAAACACCTTTGTATTTGGTTTTTAAATCAACTTCAAAAATGGCAACATTTTTTATTCCTCTAAAAAAGGGAGAAAAAAAACCACGAGTTACAACGGTGATTCTTAAATCTGGATATTGAGAAACTAGAGCGCGAATTACAGGTACAGACATGGCTACGTCTCCCATTGCAGAGAAACGTAAAACGAGTATGTGCTTTGGATTTGGCAAAGATTGATTACTTCTGACCTCGAAGAACAGGATTCAATTCGTCGTCGTTATACATTTTCATCTGTTTATAGACTTTCATGTACTTATCGCCGCTAGCTATATCGTTTAATAAATCGTCTAAAGCAGTACTTAAATCCACACGTTGCTCTAATAACACATCAAGCTTTTTTTGGCAAGCTGCTTTGTGGCTATAAGATGCATCATCACGTACAGTCTCTATATGCATATGATAGATTTTTAAAGCCAAAATAGATAAACGGTCAATAACCCACGCTGGGCTTTCCGAATTGATTTTTGCGTCAGATTTTGGTTGCACATCATTGTATTTGTCTAAGAAATAACTATCTATATACTCAACTGTATCAGTGCGGTCTTGGTTAGACGCATCTATCATACGTTTGAGTTTTAGTGCAGCAACAGGCTCGATATTTGGGTCTCTAATAATGTCTTCGTAAGCCCACTGTACTGTGTCTATCCAGCACTTTCTATATAATAAATGCGAAATTATATCTTCGTTTTTATTGTACTTATTCGTAAATGGTTGGTCAACAGTATTAAGCACTTTGTAAGTCTTAATAACATCTTGGAATACGGTGTTTGCTTTTTCTGAAAACATTGTAATAAATTTAGTTCTGCAAATATAGTTTGAATTATTAACTTTAACATTCAATATATAAGCCTCTTGTATGCATATTCATCATCTTTCAGAAACACCTTCAATTTTAAATAGATTTTTATATGAAATTAGAGATAAGAGCATTCAAAAAGACAGCATGCGTTTTAGACGAAACATTGAACGCATCGGAGAAGTTTTAGGTTATGAATTAAGCAGATCGCTTCGGTTTAATTCAAAAACTATTAAAACACCCTTGGGTCATTTACAATCCAAACTACATGAAAATGACATTGTACTTTGTTCTATTTTGAGAGCTGGGGTTCCTTTGCACAATGGGTTGCTAAACTATTTTGACACTGCTGAAAATGCATTTATCTCCGCCTACAGACATCATAAACATAATCCTGAAGGTTTTGAAATTGTTGTCGAGTATTTGGCATGTCCAAATCTTGAAAACAAAACACTCATTCTGGCTGACCCAATGCTAGCAACTGGTCAGTCTATGATTGCTACTTTTGAAGCTCTAAAACCTTTTGGGAAGCCAAAAGAAATTCACCTCGTTAGTGTTATTGGAGCTCAAGAGGGTGTTGATTTTATTTCGGGAAATTTTGACTCAGATACACATTTGTGGATTGCAGCTATTGACGAAGAATTAAATGATAAAGGTTACATTATTCCTGGACTAGGTGATGCTGGTGATTTGGCTTTTGGACAAAAATTACAACAGTAAATTTATTATTGGTACTAAAATTAACAACACTACTAACATTTCTTTAAACCACAATTTATCAACCGTTTCAATATAATTAGCAACAATTATAGAAAATGGCAACATAAAAAACACAATCTCATTACCATTTTTTACAGGCGCTAAAACAGCAATTATTATTGCTATAAAAGAGGCCAATATTATTAATGTGTGAATGGGTTTCAGCGTCTTATTTTTTTCTGAAGTGTTTTTAAGATAGAATATCAAACTCCATAAATACAAGGCTACAACTACTGTAAGCTTTATTATTTCACTCAAACTATTATAATCTGAAAAATCAAAGCCATAGCTAAAATCAAAATTTGTTTGAAATAAATATTGATCTTTAAAGACGATATTATAAAGCACTAATAAAATAAAAACTGTAACAACTCCGAATAACGAAACAGCAATGTACTTGCCTTCATTTTGCCAATAATACCCCAAAGCTATAAATACAACAAACAGGTATAAAACAGCCCAAGTATAAAATAAAGCAGATACTGCAATCCAGAACACTGCATCAAAAAACTTTTTGGTTAAGTCGCGTTTTGTATGCAAACTAAATAAACGCCTAAGGGCAAATAATACCAATAAATTTGCAACCATGATATTAATATTACCAAAGACTTCTGGAAATATTACAAAGAACAAAGCAAGTAGCATAATACCGTAGCTGTTTCTTTTTGTTAGATCATTTTTAGAGATAACAAAATCAGTAATAAAGACATAAAATAGACCAATACTCAATGCAATAAAGCTTATAATATTATAATTACCGTCTTTTACTTCATAAAAAAAATGAAGTGCAAAAGCGATAACTAGGACAACCATTACTATTATATAGTTTATAGGCTTTGATTTACTAAAAATACTTGTAATCATGTATGGAATTTGTATTTTTGCAATGTAAATTTATTAAAGTTATGAAGGATTTCTTTTACGCAATACAAGATTTATTTGTTAATACACTTTTTGCTCCGCTTGATGCGCTTAGAGCATTAGAGCTAGAAAACTGGTTTGCGGCTAATACAATGTCATGGTTTTTTATGTTAATTGGTATGGTTGCATTTGTATATTGGATGCTACAGCTTAAAAAATTTAATGATAACAACGAAGAAGATAAAAGTGTTTCGTCTCACTCTTATTTATAAGTCAAAACCAATATCTTTTCTATAATACATCTTATCAAAACATAGTTTTTCTATAGTTTGGTAAGATTTTTTTATGGCCTCATTGTAGGTTTCTCCAAAAGATGTAATTGCCATAACACGACCTCCAGAAGTTACCACTTTATCCTCTTTTAGCTTTGCTCCTGCATGAAAAGGAATTGAGTCCGTTATAGTTTCTAAGCCAATAATTTCTTTTCCCTTTTCATATGCTTCTGGATATCCTCCAGAAACCAACATGACCGTTGTTGCAGCTCGCTCATCAATTTGTAAATCTATATCTGCAAGTGTTTGGTTGCCCATAGCTGCAAAAATCTCAACTAAATCTGTTTTTAGTCTAGGTAAAACCACTTCTGTTTCTGGGTCACCCATTCGAACATTATATTCGATAACCTTTGGTTCGTCACCAACTTTTATAAGTCCTATAAAAATAAAACCGACGTATGGTAAGTTATCCTTTTTTAAACCTTCGATGGTGGGTTTTACAATTCTATTTTCAATCTTGTTCAAAAATTCTTGAGTTGTAAATGGTACAGGAGACACTGCCCCCATTCCGCCAGTATTTAACCCTGTATCTCCTTCGCCGATACGTTTGTAATCTTTTGCAGTTGGGAGTATTTTATAAT
>ERZ1046568.1704-NODE-1704-length-15260-cov-28.682933_pt1 | contig 15260 bp, 17 predicted proteins | sample MGYA00383092_ERZ1046568 | MGnify/ENA primary metagenome ERZ1046568 (study PRJEB29581, sample SAMEA5548362) | metagenome | biome: marine; feature: coastal; material: water | depth 1 m | study: Short-term variability in the microbial, nano- and picoplankton... | reverse complement strand
GGATTGATCAACTTACTATCAAACAGTTTAACGAAGATTTAAAAGATGTATTTCCGTATATCTATAAACTAGTAGGCGAAACAACACAAGCAGACGAACTACACTTTGATGATTTGATTGCAGAAGCTGATGCACCTGCAACATCACCTCGTCCACGTGCAAGACCACAAGTTTATGATACACCAGCACAAGCAATTCAAGCTGCTGAAGAAGAAATGTCAGCACAACCAGGACAAGTTAAAACACAGTTTGAAAAAGGCGAAGACTATACAATACACCCTGTACAAGGTGGGTTTGTTTACAAGTTAGCACCAACAGTGGATATTGGCGCAGGCGCACAAACAGATACAATGCCAAACGGTTCTGTTGATGGAAGTACAAGAGGCCCAGCACCGATGGAATCACAGATTGATGCAGCATTTGATAACTTGTTAGGTCAGTTTGCAGATAACTTTACTGCACAAGTTGAAGGAGAATCACATACGTGTGAGTCTTGTGGTTGTGATACTGAGGATCCTGATGATGGTTGCGATTGTTCACACACCAACGAAGGCGAAAAGCGTTGGAAGCAAACTTCAATGGATCCAAAACTTGCAATAGCAAAGTTTGGCGCAGACAATGTAAAAGTTAAAAAAGGCGGACTTAACAACGGCGACGATATGGTATCAGTACTAACTGATGACGATACAGTTGAAGGCAATCCATATGCACACGCTGTAAGACAAGCTAAAATGAATGGCAAGAAAAAAGGCGACACAATCCCTCATCCAGATAAAGATGAAGACGATATTGTAATCGAAAAAGACAAAACACCACTAGGCGAGTTTATACTAAGTTACTACGATAGACAACAAGGCGTATTTCCAAAAGGCGAAACTGCTGTGTTAACAATGGTTGAAAAATCATATGGTGATAGATATATCAAACCAGCAAGTCAGTTCATAGAACGTCTAGGTCAAGTATATGAAAAATACCAGGCACGTAAGATGGCAGACTTTACAAGAATTCAGGAGCTGGCTGGTTTAAAATAATCAGCTAACTTCTAATAAAACTTGTCATTTTTTACTTGACAAGTCATAACTAAACGTGTAGTATGTAATAGTGCTACACATAAAAGGCACAGGAGCAACACTAGTTGTTCCAACATAGGCATAACATTATAGGAGAACAGGCACTATGGCATCATTAGCAGAAATTCGAGCAAAGCTCAAAGAACAAGAAGCCGGCGCAGGCGGTCAACGCACAGGCGGTGGCGACAACGCAATTTACCCATTTTGGAATATGAAAGAAGGCGAACAAGCAACGCTGCGTTTCCTTCCTGATGGCGATCAAGACAATACTTTCTTTTGGAAAGAACGTTTGATGATCAAACTTCCTTTTGCAGGCGTAAAAGGTGAAACTGATTCACGTCCAGTACAAGTACAAGTTCCATGTATGGAGATGTACGGCGAATCATGTCCAATCCTACAAGAAGTACGTGGGTGGTTCAAAGATGCAAGTCTTGAAGACATGGGTCGTAAGTATTGGAAGAAACGTTCATACATCTTCCAAGGGTTTGTAACAGAAGATCCACTCAAAGAAGATTCACCAGAAAATCCAATCCGTCGCTTTATTATTGGTCCACAAATTTTCCAACTAATCAAAGCAGCACTTATGGACCCAGACATGGAAGAACTACCAACAGATTATACTGCTGGTGTAGACTTCCGTTTGTCAAAAGGATCAAAAGGTGGATACGCTGATTATGGTGCAAGTAACTGGTCACGTAGAGACCGTCCACTAGGTGATCAAGAGATGGCAGCAGTGAACACACACGGCTTGTTTAATCTCAACGATTTCCTTCCTAAAAAACCAGACGAAGCTGGTGTTAAGATCTTAACAGAAATGTTTGAAGCGTCAGTAGACGGTGAAGCATATGATGCAGATCGTTGGAGCAACTATTTCCGTCCAAGCGGTATGGCTGCACGTACAGGTGATCCGCAAAAAGCGGCAAGCCCACAAGCAACGGCTGTAAGTCAAAGTGCTCCGGCACCTACTCCAGCGGCAGCACCTACTCCGGTAGCAGAAGCAGCACCAGTAGCAGCACCAGCGCCAGCAACTGAAGCGGCAGCACCAGAAACAGCAGGCGGAGCGCAAGATATTCTTGCAATGATTCGTTCGCGTCAAGGTTAATAACAAACACCTCTACTAGTTAAACCGGAGCAGAGATTCATGGTTTACCTGTCAACACTTCACACGCTAGTAGAGGCACTTTTTATAATAGGAGAAATACATGGCAAATAAGTCATTCGATCCAACGAAGTTTCGAAACTCGTTGACAAAAAGTATTAAAGGCATGAGTGCCGGTTTTAATGATCCAACTGATTGGATTAGTACTGGTAACTATGCACTAAACTATTTACTAAGTGGAGACTTTCGTAAGGGTATTCCATTAGGTAAAGTAAGTGTATTTGCAGGCGAAAGTGGTGCTGGCAAATCATATATTGTATCAGGTAACATTGTTAAGTATGCACAAGAGCAAGGTATTTTTGTTGTTCTTATTGATAGTGAAAACGCACTTGACGAAGCATGGCTACAAGCATTAGGTGTTGATACATCACCTGAAAAGATTCTCAAACTTAATATGGCAATGATTGATGATGTAGGTAAAACAGTATCTACGTTTATGTCAGATCTCAAAGATATGCCAGAAGAGGATCGTCCAAAAGTATTGTTTGTAGTTGACAGTTTGGGTATGCTTATGTCGCCTACTGAAGTTAGTCAGTTTGAAGCAGGCGATATGAAAGGCGACTTTGGTCGTAAAGCAAAGGCATTGAAAGCACTTGTAACTAACTGTGTTAATATGTTTGGTAGTTATAATGTAGGCATGTGCGTTACTAACCACACATATGCATCGCAAGATATGTTTGATCCAGATGACAAGATCTCAGGTGGTTCAGGCTTTGTGTATGCAAGTTCAATGGTTGTTGCTATGAAGAAACTTAAACTTAAAGTAGATGCAGACGGCAACAAAACATCACAAGTACATGGTATTAGAGCAGCGTGTAAGGTTATGAAAACACGCTACAACAAACCGTTTGAAGGTGTACAAGTTGAGATTCCGTATGAAACAGGCATGGATCCTTACAGTGGATTATTTGATATGTTTGAATCACGTGGCTTATTAGAGAAACAAGGTAATCGTTACAAATACATCACTAGTGACGGTGATGAAATCCTTGAGTTTCGCAAGCGTTGGACAGGCGAATTACTAGAACGTGTAATAGAAGATCTTCCTGCAAAAGAAGAACAATTGCTAAATATCGCAAAAGCAGAAGAAGAAGCAGTTAGAGCAGCAGAAGAAGCTGAGTTAGATGCACAGGAAGTAATCGAGGAATAGTAAATGAACGAAGAAATAGCAGCTGATTTATGGAACTTGTTTAAAGAATACTTAGATAAAAAGCACGTCGAAATGGCAGCCGAGCGGTATGTTGATATGCTGGCTGACTATGGAATGTCTGAAGTTCAGTTACAAGATATGATGGGTAATAGTAAACGGCTAGATACAGCTATTCAGTATTACCTCGAACTTGATCAAGATGAAGATGACGATGAAGATGAGTGGGATGAATAATGGGATGGTACAGTCGAGTTAGTCGAGACATATCAGAAATACCTGGCGCAATACAGCACTTTGAGAGCGAGTTGATTACAGCTCGCTCTGAAGTAAAACTCAAAGGCAACGTTGAACGTGCTGCTGCCGAGATGCCAGGTATTGTTGAACATCGTTTTAATCAACTTCAAGAAATTGAAGCCATTCTTGAATATTTAAATATCGAGTTACGCAAGTTGCGTAGCTCGTTTTTTAAGAAGTATCTAGAAAACTATCAACGTGCATTATCAAGTCGTGATGTTGAAAAATATGTTGACGGTGAAACTGACGTATGCGATTACGAAAAGATTATCAATGAGTTTGCACTAATGCGTAACAAATGGCTAGGTGTTCTTAAAGCTCTTGATCAGAAGCAATGGCAGATTACAAACGTAGTCAAGCTACGAGTAGCTGGTATGGAAGATGCAACACTATAATGGCACATACACAAGAATATCTTAAAGAATTAAAATTATTACATAGCAAAAAAACATTCGGAGTAAATCGAAACATTCCGGATATTGTAAAGAACTTAATAGAAGAAAAAACTATAAAAAGTTTTTTAGACTACGGTGCAGGAAAAGGGCATACAAGTAATACTATTAAAGAAACTTATCCTAATATTGAACTACACACTTTTGATCCAGCAACATTTCCAAATCCGTTGCCTAATAAGGTTGATTTAACTTACAGTAGTGATGTATTAGAACATATAGAAGAAGACTTGATAGACAAAACATTACAAGATTTATGTGATAGATCTACAAGATATCAATATCATCTTATAGCATGTCATCCTGCAAAAAAAGTACTTAGCGATGGACGTAACGCTCATTTAATTATTGAAAGTCCAACATGGTGGAAAAGAAAAATCGAAACGTTACAAGGTTGGAACATTATTTACGAAGAGATTTCTGAAAGAATGGCAGAAGTAAAAAAAGGTCCGCCACTTCATGTAGTAAAGTATATTGTGATAATGGAAAAACAATGAAACAAATATACAACTATTGGATGCCTGATACTGATAATCATTTTGAAAGGCTAATAACCAAGCGTGTTAATAACGGCGGCCCTGCACAATATCAAGATGATGTAAGAGAAGTTGCGTACAAATACGTTACAGATTTTGACATAGCAGTTGACGTAGGTGCAAATGTTGGCTTGTGGGCAAAACCTCTTACTGAGAAGTTTAAACGTGTAATAGCATTTGAACCTCTTGAGCAAGTTTATAGTTGTTTAGAAAGTAATGTAGTAGGATTGAATGTAGACATACATAAACATGCATTAGGAAATGTAAACGATGTAGTTGAAATGGTATACGATTCTGAAAACACCGGCGGAAGTTTTGTAAGTAACGTAGGACAGGGTAGTATTAATATTAAACGCTTAGATGATTTAAATCTTCCTAAGTTTGGCTTATTGAAGATTGATTGCGAACGCCACGAACTACAAGTGTTAAAAGGTGCAAAGGATACAATACTAAAATACAAACCTATTATTGTATGTGAACAACAAGCCGACACTGACGAATGTGCTGGAATATTTTTAAAATCATTTGGCGCAAGAGAAATAACAAATGTAAGAAAAGATTATATTTTTGGATGGTGATATGAAAATAACAATAGTTACAACATTTGGCGATCAGCACTATAACATGTATGCTAAAAACTTTATGGATAGTTTAAAAAAATATTTAGATCCTGAAATACATGTATTGATATATACAGATAAAAAATATTTTGAAAATACAAATACATGGACAAACTATATTTTAGAAGATGAATCTCCCGAACTTGTTGAATTTAAAAAACGCAATAGTCATAGGGTTATTAAGGATGGTACAAAGGGATGGATATATGATGCTGTGAGATTTAGTCACAAAAGTTATTGTATAACCGACGCTGCTAAAAAAACACAAACCGGACGACTTATTTGGCTTGATGCCGATACTGAAATAGTTGCTCCGTTGACTAAATCTTATTTGAATTCAAAACAACGTGCTAATACATTTGTAAGTTACTTAGGCAGAACTGACCGTTATAGTGAAACTGGATTTATAAGCTGGAATATGACTATGCCGTATGCTAATGATTATTTTAAAAAATGGCAACATTATTATGATACTGATTTAATATATCATCTAAATGCTCAACTCGATTGCCATGTTTTTGATGCCGTTACACATGAACTTTTTCGTACACATAATTTAGTGCCAGAAAATATTAGCCCTCCAAAAATAGGCAAGGATCATTTTGATCAGGCATTTAAAGGAATCATGTATCATTATAAAGGCGATGATAAAGAAGATGTTAAAACTAACTTTAAAAGACGTCAGTATAGATCAAAAAAAGAAAAGTTAAAAAATGAAAATAACACTAACAGGACATAAAGGATTTATTGGTAGTCATTATTACAACTACATCAAGGATGATTACGATACAGTTTATCCTTATGATAAAAAAAACGGCATTGCTGATAATCTAAGCAATATTACAGTAGCTAGAAATGCACCAGATTGTGATGTTGTTGTGCATTTGGCTGCAACAAATGGTACACGGTTGTTTTACGAAAACCCAACAGATGTTTGTATAAACAATACACTTCCTACTGTAAACTTAATTGACCGATATAGAAATACTAATACAAAGTTTGTGTTTGCAAGCACCTGTGAAATATTTAATGGAGCAATAGATGAAGGTTATTACCCTGTGCCAACTGATGAGCAAGTACCAGTTATGTTTAACGACATTACGAATCCAAGATGGAGTTATAGCATTCCGAAAGCTCTCGGCGAAAACTTAGTAGCAAACAGCGGACTTGAATATCTCATTATACGCTATTTTAATGTGTATGGTCCTGGGCAAATAGATCACTTTATAAACGAGTTTGTAGAACGTTGCAAACAAGGTGAGTATTACATCAAAGGCAACGACACACGCAGTTTTTGTTATGTAGACGATGCTGTGCGTATGACAGATATGCTAGTACGTAATCACAGTAACCTAACTGTGAATGTTGGTCAACAAGAAGAAGTTAAAATAAGTGTAGTAGCAAAACTGATTATGGGTATAATGGAAATCAACCCTGACAAACTAGAAGTGCGCCCCAGTCCTGTAGGCAGTGCTAAAAGGCGTTGCCCAGATACAACACTTGTTAAAGAGCTAACAGGGTTTACAAACTATACATCGTTGCATGAAGGTTTGAAGAAAACAGTAGAAAGTTTATTATGAAAATAGGTATTATTGGCGTAGGTGCAGTTGGATCTGCAAACAAAGAAGGGTTTGAATATCTTGGTCATACTGTAGTACCGCATGACATTAAACTTGATACGTCGATAAAAGATATACTTGATACCGAAATAACATTCTTATGTGTGCCAACGCCGCAGTCTGATGATGGAAGTTGTGATACAAGTATACTAGAATCAATAATAAAAGAACTTAATCTTTATTACTACAAAGGTATTATTGCAATACGTAGTACAGTTGTTCCGGGATTTACGCAGCGTATGATAGATACATATAGAAATCTTACTATATGTTTTGTACCAGAGTTTTTGCGTGAACGTTGTGCAACTGAAGACTTTATTAACAATCATAAGTTACTTGCCATTGGAACACATGATATATGGGTATATCGTAAACTAGTGCTAGTGCATGAATCATTACCAGAATCCACAGAACATCTAACACCTAATGAGGCCGAAGTACTAAAATATTACAATAATGTTTATGCTGCATTACGTGTTACATTTGCTAATGTAATGTACGAAGTATGTGACAAACTTGATTGCGATTATACTACAATTAAAAATGCTTACATCAAAACAGGTAAAGCTACTGACATGTATTTAGATGTCAATCCTAATCTTAGAGGTTATGGCGGCATGTGCTTGCCTAAAGATACACAAGCAATAGCATCTTTATTAAAGCAACTAAACTTAGATTTTGAACTGATTAATAGTGTACATACTGATAATGAAAAGTTTAAAAAGACTGTATTCAACGGAATGAGAGAATGAAATCATATTCGCAATCTTGTCAAGATACATTTGCACTAAATGTATGTACTACAAAAACTTATATTGAAATAGGAGCTAAAAAACCTGTAAAGTTTAATAACACGTACCAGTTAGAAAATAATAACTTTCAGGGATTTAGTATTGAGATTTCAAAAAAATATTTACCAGAGTGGAATACAGGTCCTAGAAATAATAAATGCTATTTTGAAGATGCATTAACATTTGATTATCTGTCAGCAATACAAAAAAATAATATGAATATGCACGTAGGATATTTAAGTTGTGATATTGAACCTGCTGCAAATACATTTAGAGCATTGCAAAGAGTAATAGGCCAAGGTGTTATATTTGATTGTATAACGTTTGAACACGATGAATACCAAGAAGGCAACAAATATAATCGACTTGCAAAAGAGTTTATGGCCAGCAATGGATATAAAGTTGCAGTTGACGAAGTCTTTATTAATTCACAGCCTGAAAACATATACGAAACATGGTTTGTAAATAATAATATTGACTACAAACAAATAACATATGCCACTTTTTTAGAACAGAATAAAACTATCATATAAGTATTACTATGAAAACAGTATTAGTTACAGGCGGATTTGATCCACTTCATTCCGGACACATTGAATATTTCAAAGCAGCAAGGCAGTTGGGTGATAAATTAGTTGTAGGATTAAACAGCGATGCATGGCTTACAAACAAAAAAGGTCGTGCGTTTATGCCGTTTGGAGAACGTTCGTCTATTATCAAAGAACTATCTGTTGTTGATGATGTTATACTAGTTGAGGATGACGATACTGGTGGTACAACAAAAGCCATAGGATTAATACTTGCAACACATAGTGGTAAGTTGATTGTTGCAAACGGCGGAGATAGAGTAGACGGCGGCATACCAGAACAAGCAACATACGGCGATCATCCAGATGTAGAGTTTATATTTGGTGTAGGCGGCACAAATAAGAAGAATAGCAGCAGTTGGATACTCAAAGAATGGAGTCAGCCTACTACAGAACGTGCTTGGGGCAAATACACTATACTAGACAAAGGCACAGGTTGGCAAGTTAAACAACTTGAGTTCTATGAAGGACATGCACTAAGCGATCAAAGACACTTTAAACGCAGCGAACATTGGCATGTAGTTGACGGTGTAATCAATATGTTCTTAGAAGATAAAGCCGGTAATCAAACTACTACATTATTAACACCGGGTGATAGTATTGATATTCCTACCGGGTATTGGCACAAGGCTGTAAATTTAGACAACAAAAATGCTAAAGTTATTGAAGTATGGATGGGCAAAGAACTAACGGAGAATGACATTGAACGAAGAGATTAAACCATTAAAAATATTTGTAGGATGGGACAGTAGAGAAGATATAGCATATCAAGTATGCAAAGCAAGTATTGAAAGTTTAGCAAGTGTGCCTATTGAAGTTATACCTTTAAAACAAAAAGAACTTCGTAAGCACAAAACATATACTAGGCCAGACGATAAACTAGCAAGTACAGAATTTACATTTACAAGATTCCTTATTCCGCATCTAACTGAGTTTGACGGATGGGCATTGTTTATTGACTGTGATTTTGTTGCTCTTGAAGATGTTAAACTATTGTTTGATCAAGCTGATGAAAAATATGCTGTAATGTGTGCTCAGCACGATTATACTCCAAAAGAAACTGTAAAAATGGACGGCCAAGTTCAGCATATATATCCACGCAAAAACTGGTCAAGTATGATGCTAATCAATTGCGGGCATCCATCTAACGCAATAGTTACAGCTGATTTTGTAAATGATGTACACAAAACAGGAGCATATTTGCATAGGTTTAGTTGGCTACAAGATGAAGAAGTTGGAGAGCTAAGTTATGAATGGAACTGGTTAGTTGGTTGGTACAACGAACCTGATGACGGTAAGCCTAAGTTCTTACATTATACAGAAGGCGGACCTTGGTTTAAAGAATACGAATCTTGTGAATATGCTAGTGAATGGTATAATGCAAGAAGTCGTATGCAAGAAGAAATAATTAAAAATCAAAAAAAAAGATCGGCGATTTAAGATTTAGAGATAGAAAAATAGATGACTTAGATTATCCAAAATATCTTATTGATTACTTTAATGCAACGGTACAAAATTTAGTCGATCCTGACAGAGTAGTATACAAGCCAGATGAGATATTAAAAAATATTGAGGAAAATAATATGGGCAAAAAAGTAGTAGCAATAGCACCCGATGTAGGTGATTTTGATTTAGAAAGAAAAGGTGTTGAGTACGATCCTTATCTTGAATCATTTGTTATTGGATGCAATGGCAAACTTGGCGAGTTTAATCCAAAAATAGGAACTACTAATCCTGTAGTTTGTAGAGGAATAGGCGGAACAAGTCGTAAAGCTATTACATATTGTAAAGAAAACAATATTGATTTTTATACTATAGATACTGGATATATGCAGCCCGGCACAAAAAAAGAATATCATCGTATTACCAAAAACGCTATGCAAAATATTGGACCTTGTATTCCTAGAGACCACGATAGACTCGGTCTATTAAAATGGAGATATAGAAGTCATCGCTTAGGATCAAAAATATTATTAGTCCCGCCAAGTGAAAAAGTTATGGTATTTAATGGATATGACTTGAATACGTGGATGCAAGAAACTATAAAAGAAATTAAAAAATATACATCAAAAGAAATAGAAGTTAGATTAAAGCCTTCACGTACTGAAAGAAATACTACAAATAGCATTTATCAAGCTATGGAGGATGCATATTGTGTAGTTACATACAATAGTATTGCTGCTACAGAAGCATTGCTTTACGGTGTTCCTGCAATAGCACTATCACAAAATTCAGCAACAATGTTTTGTAACACAGAAATATCTCAAATAAATGATTTATATATACCTAACTCAGATGACATGACTACATTTGCTGCGCATCTAAGTTACTGTCAGTTTACAGCTAAAGAAATGCGTACAGGCGTTGCTTGGAAAATATTAAATGAAAGTAGTTAGCTATCTTAAAAGTGTTCCTAGAGCAAACAGCAATGAACAAAAAACGTTATTATTAAAACATTTTGTACAAGGTGTTAATGCTGCTGGCGACATTGGTATACTGCACGACGGTGACCATTTGGTAAACTCCGATGTTGGAGTTATACAAGGATGGGTATATGATAAAAAAACTACACCGCATTTAAAGTTAAGAGACGACATTATTAATCATCAATCTAAAACAAACAATCATGTTTGCTGTGCTGATGCTAATCTTTTTTTATATGCTGATAAAGTTAATCCTTATGGATATTTAAGATACAGCTTCAATGGAATATTTCCAACCACTGGAGAATATTGTGATGCACACATTGATCCTAACAGGTGGAATATTATTAGCAGAGATACTGGTATACAAATAAAACCTATTGTTAACAAGGGCAAAACAATTGTGTTAATGATGCAGCGTAATGGTGGATGGAGTATGAAAGGTTTGGATGTACAAGACTGGGCAATACATACTATTAAACGTATTCGTAAGCATAGTGACAGACCTATTGTTGTTAGAGCGCACCCTGGCGATAAAGCAGCACACCAATATCTAAATCATCGCACTTCAAGATTAGCAAAAATAAGAGGTGTAACAATAAGTGAGTTTGGTACACCGTTAGAACGAGATATGCATAAAGCATGGGCAGTGGTCAATCACAATAGTAGCAGTGTAGTAGGTCCTATTATACAAGGCTATCACTCATTTATAACCGATAGTAAACATAGCCAGTGTAGCGATGTTTCACACGATGATTTTCATAGATTAGAAAGTCCAAAAGAGTTTGATAGAGAATCGTGGCTACAACGTATTAGTATGTTTCATTGGAAGTTTGAAGAACTATCAAATGGAACTTGTTGGCGGCATATGCGCAACTATTGCCAATAACGTTCGGTACGCTTAACTTTTAAATCCTTTGGCTTATTGCTTTTTCCAACTTCTTTTCTATCGCCTTTTAAATGATCAAAATACTTTCCTAGATCACTATTGATCATTGGATGCCCTTCGCCGTTTATTAAGTCGCCGCTTATATTATAAAACGGTACTCGACTATGTTTGTGTTGGATCTTTTTTCTTACTTCTTCAAACACATAACTATCGTGCCATTCTTCCATTTGAAAAATACCATTTTCTGCATCTTGATACACACGTTCAAACTCTTCTAAAAACTCTTGTGCTGCGTCTGTTTTGAGATTTAAGCCGTAAAACCCGCACTCTGGCCATTTACGGCCTCTGCCTAAATAACTCATCCAAGCACGTTTAGGTGTAAACTTTTGTAAGTCCATATACAATGCAGGCGAATGCACATATGTATCAGCATCTAGCCAAACAAGCCAATCTGTATTGCAGCGTTTTGCAGCATCAAATACTGCATATACTTTGTTGGCAAATCGTATTGCATTCCATTTAAACTCTTTATGATGATCTCTTGGACGTCTTTCAGGCCACGGGCATTTTCCATTTGCCTTGGGTACATCTTTCCATTTGTTTTTAAATGCAACCAACTTTGGTAGTGTTGCATGATGGTCCATAATATGTATACGTGAATCGCTAGTAACAGGCATACAATCTTCTGCATACAGATATAACTTGATTTGATTGTCGATATTTTCACTAAAACTATCTACAAAGCGTTGGCCATATAGGTCTAGTACTGGTTTATGAAAAGTTGATACGAAAGAAATTGTTGTCACGTGCTTGTCCTTGTTAAATACATTACTGGAGTATTTACACATGAGGTTTAGTTTTTTTAGAGAATATGGTGCGTTAAATAGTGTTCCAGTTTTTGATGCTTTTGCAAAAAGTTTAACAGACGCAGGACACACTGTAGTAGGTGACGATATGCACAGCGATGTTGCTGTAATATGGAGTGTATTATGGCACGGCAGAATGATAGGTAATAAACCTATATGGGATTACTTTCGTAAGTCTGGACGTAACGTTATTGTATTAGAGGTTGGTGGAATCAAGCGTGGAACAACATGGAAGGTAGGATTAAATGGTATCAATAGAGATGCTTACTTTGGCGATCTGGGTAACAGTAGCCATAGGAGTGATTTACTTCAGCTCTCGTTAAAGTCGTGGAAAAAAGATGGCGAGTATATACTAATATGTGGTCAGCATGATAAAAGTTTACAGTGGGTAGGTATGCCTAGTATGAGTAATTGGGTAATGAATACCATAGACGAAATACAAAAATATACCGATATGCCTATAGTTTTTCGACCACATCCAAGATGTCCTCTGCCGGATATCGAAAGACAATATAAAAATGTTTATAGAGACCGTCCTCAAAAACTATTGAACACATATGATGATTACAATCTATCATTTAACAAAGTTCATGCTGTAGTTAGTTGGAGTAGCAATCCTGGACCGTTGGCTATATTATCTGGTGTGCCAGTTTTTGCTGGCCCAAGTAGTCTTGCATACGATGTTTCAAACATTGATTTTAAAGATATAGAACACCCAAACAAACCAAACCGTAGACAGTGGCTCAATGATTATGCTTATACTGAATACACACTTGATGAAATATCTCAAGGGTTACCACTGAAAAACTTGACTAATAGATTATAGTATGCTATATTGTTTGTATGAACTTAGAAAATGTACTCCACAAACTATTGTATGATATTGAAATAGAGTCGAATGCTCGGCCTATTTTAGAAAGCATATGTCAGCAAACACAAAAAGATGTTGCATTAACTGATAGACAATATGCACTAGTAGTAGAAAAACTAAAACCGTTTGAATCAGAACTAGAAAACGTTTGTATAGAAGATCTTCCTACAAGACTGCCGTTGCGTTCCATTGATAGAAGCAAGTATATAACAATTGTACAGCACCCTGGAGATGAAGTATACGAGTCTTACAAAGAAAATTGGAAATGGATTAAAGTAAGATTTCCTTTTAATAAAAAAGACATATCAAAAATACAAGGGTTAACTACATCAAGTCGAGAATATTATCATGTACGTGGATCACATGAACATTTTTATAAACTAACTCCAACAAATGCATTTAAAGTATTTCAAGCATTACAATCACGTAACTTTGAAATCGATAATGTGTTGATTGAATATGTTGACAAAATTAAAAGTATATTAGATAATCAATCAGAATACAACTCGTCATTTGAAAATATAGTAAAAAGGATGGATAAAACACAACGTGAATATCTATATAGCTTAACACCGTTGCAGCAAGCTGATCGTTCAATAAGATATGGATACTTGATAAACAACAGTGATGCTTTTGATTTAACAGAAATGATTGCTTATAGAAAAGACTCTGCTGTGCCAGCAGACCCAGCAATATGGTCAATAAATGATATTGTTAGTAGTATTAATACACTTGATCGTTTTCCTTTAATAGTCACAGTTGACGAAGACAGTTGTTACCAACAACTTACTGAAATACATCAAGCGTTTTTACCATATGTTGACGCTGAGTTACAATCAGTTATGTTTAGAGTAGACTCAAATGATTTAACAAATATTCAACTAAATGCATATGTAAAAAATCAAAAACTAAACAATTGGGTTGACAATCGTACAAAAATAGTGTACATTAAAAAGAACAAACTACCTAAGCCTTTATTGAACTCAGACTTTTTACCTATTTGTTGTTTGAGTAAATCAAGTATACGTTCACACAATAACGTAAGGTCTTATGTAGAAATAAACTGCGACTGCATTATATATAATGATAATCATGTAGGTCTTTTTAGGAGTTATGCCAGTGGCAAGTTGTAAACTAATAATTGAAGATGAAGTAAACATTAAGATCGAAGGACTTGATGTAGATGTGCGCCGAAAGCTATCTAATGCACTAAAGTTTGAAGTTCCGTATGCAAAGCATATGCCGCAGTACAAACTAGGACGCTGGGATGGCAAAGTTGCTTTCTTTGGTATTGGAGGTACCGGATACGTTAATCACTTGGATGTAGTACAGCAAGTACTTGCAAAGAATCGTGTACAGATTGTTGACATCGAGGATAAACGACATCCAATACAGTTAAACTTCAAACCAGTTACAGAAACATACTGGAAGGACCAAGGTGTACAATGGCCAGAAGGTCATCCAGCAGAAGGTGAAGATATTATTCTGCGTGACTACCAAGTAGAAGCAATTAACAATTTTTTAAAACATCCACAGAGCTTGCAACAGATTGCTACTGGTGCAGGTAAAACAATTACCACAGCAACGCTGTCACACATAACTGAGCCGTATGGTAGAAGTCTTGTGATTGTTCCTAACAAGTCGTTAGTAGAACAAACAGAAGAGGACTATATTAACTGCGGTCTCGATGTAGGGGTGTACTTCGGAGACAGGAAGATGTTAGGTAAGACTCACACTATTTGCACTTGGCAGAGTTTGAATATACTCGACAAGAAGAACAAGGACGGATCAGCAGTGTTATCACTTGCAGAGTTCTTGGAAGGTGTAAGCACTATTATTGTTGACGAAGTACACCAAGCTAAAGCAGAAGTTCTCAAAAACTTGCTTACACGCAACCTACGGAATGCACCCATACGTTGGGGACTAACTGGTA
>ERZ1046568.1697-NODE-1697-length-15288-cov-5.074969_pt1 | contig 15288 bp, 12 predicted proteins | sample MGYA00383092_ERZ1046568 | MGnify/ENA primary metagenome ERZ1046568 (study PRJEB29581, sample SAMEA5548362) | metagenome | biome: marine; feature: coastal; material: water | depth 1 m | study: Short-term variability in the microbial, nano- and picoplankton... | reverse complement strand
GGTTATGTAATGCAAGATGCTGCTGAATATAATGTCCAAACTAAGGTTGGGATGGCTGTATTGATGGATGTTACTTTAAAGAATACAAAGGAGAATCACCCAGAATTTGGACAGACTTTATCTTATTATGATGCTTTTACATATAATAAAGAAACTCATAAAAATGAATTAAAAGAAGGATATGACACAGTTGTTTCTAAAGGGGGTGTAGAAAGACCTCTTACTGATGAATTTAAATATGAATTAAGAAATAAGATTAGAGAAGTTAATAAACAAATTCATGGTAGTTATGCTAAAGAAGATAGAATGGTTATACAAAGTCATACTATTGGAAAATTAGCAGTTCAATTTGAAAAATGGGTTATGCCTGCAATAAGAGCAAGGTACCAAAGAGAATACTTTGACCAAAACTTAGGTTGGATGGAAGGTAGATATTTATCTTGGTGGAAGTTTATTGCATATACAAAACAACAATTATTTTTAGGTAATAAAGAATTTAATACATACGGCAAAGGGTTTATGGAGGCTTACGGTGCTGATGGTAAGGGTGGTAATGCAGATCAAAGAGCTCAAAATAAACTTTTTGGTTTTTATAGAACTATGGGTGAAATAGGAATTGTAATATCTTCATACTTTATAAGTACTTTGTTAGATGGTACATTAATAGGTGATGATGATGATAGTGATTTAACTAAAAGATTTAAAAATATAGTTAAGTATCAAGCAGATAGAAGTTTTAAAGAATTAGTTTTATTTAGTCCAAGTCCGGCAGGAGCAGTACAACAATATCAAATGTTTGATTCACCTATAGCAGCTACAAGAACATTGGGTGAAATGGCAGAATTAATGTCTCAAGTTACTACTGCACCTTTTGCTTACATGATACAAGGTAAAGAAGGCTTTGAAGCTAATTCAAGTTATGTATATCAAAATGGGGATAAAGCAGGTAGTCTTAAAATTTATAAAAACTTTGCAGATGTAGTTCCTATTGTATATAGTATTCAGAAATGGGATTCTTATTTAATTAATGATGATTTCTATATAAAATAATATTTAAACTTTATAGCTAGTTTATTTTATATTTAGCTAAAAATTCCCTATATTATTATATAAACAAATACGACATTATGCTAGCAGAAACAAAAGACTCTATTGCAGGATTTACAACAGTAGCAGGAGCAGGAACAATGATAATGGACTTTAGTTCAATTCTTTCAATGGCATTATTACTTACAGGTGTAGTCCTTAATATAATTAGGATTTACGAAATAAAAAAAGGTAAAGGAAAAAAATAACCTTTATTTGCACTAATTATTAATCATTAAAAAATTTAAACAAATGAAAAAATTATTATTAACAGCAGTAGTAGCTTTATCTACATTAGCAGCTTCTGCACAATTTATGGTTGTTACAACTTATGATAGTGAGCAAGAAGAAACTATGGACCAGATAACAGCTAATATGGGAGTTGGTTTTATGGTAAGTGATGATATCACTTTAGGAGGAGTTAGATCACTTGATGATGCTGGAGACAATTCTTATGAAATATTTGTAAGATATAACCTAGCAATGATGGAAGGGGCTTATGCAATGATTCAAATGCCTACAGAAGAGATGAGTGATAATATGAAAGTAGGTTTAGGAATGTCATTTGCAGTTTGGAATTCTCTATACTTAGAGCCTAACTACACTATGCCTGTAAGTGAGGATGGTAATGGTGATAGAGAAGGTGAGTTCAACATTGGTATTGGATACCGATTCTAAGAGAACATATATAATAAAAAAAACCACCTCAAAAGGGTGGTTTTTTTATTACCTATATAACTGTATAGTTTATACAATCTCACAGGACCCACCAGCACAAGCTAGTTCACCTTTAAGATCAGTATTATCTTCTATTTCAACTACATTATCTAGATTAATATCTATTAGAGATTTCATTAATTCATTATATTTCTCTTCTGTAATATCTTCAAATGGAGCTTGAATATATGTTCCACCATCATAAGGCAGAACAGCTAAACCATTATAGTATTCTCTGTTATCCCACATCCATTTTCCAGCAGCATCCCATTCATGCTCTCTTAAAGAAATAGTAGCAGATACATTATGAGTATTTGATCCTGCTCTATGACCAGTGTTAACCCATTCAGTAGCAACTTTCTTAACTCTTTCAAGTAATTGAAAAGCAGACTCAGTTCTTAGAATAGAACCTTCTGGTGCTGATTGTGGAATACTAATACATGCAGTATCATGAGGTCTAAAGTAATCATCTTCTAATAACTCTGGATGATTGATACTCAAGTAATTATAGATTGATTCATTTTTACCTACACGTACTCTCCTGATGTAAAAGTCATTATGCCAAGCATGAATACCTGAACTTGTACCTAATGTTAATGATGTAGTACCTGCAGGTTTAACACATGTTGTCCTTGCTGCTTTGTTTATCCCTATAAGTTTTGATACTCTTAAGTTTTCTTTCTTTACTATATTTGCAGCTTCCTTCATATCCAGCTGGAGCACAGCGGCACTCCCTATTCCTGTCATTGACACACCTATAAGTGCGTCCTTCTCTGTTGTTCTTTGCCATATTTCTCTTAAATAATGAAAATTAGTATAACCAGCTTGAAGAGTACCAATGAATGCAGCCATTTTAACTCTTTCATTTAGATCCTCTTGTGATTCTATATTTGATACATTTACTTCACATAGATTACAGAACTGGTAAGGTCTTAAAGCAATTTCACAACAAGGGTTAGTTCCCCAATCTTTATCATTATTAAAATATATACCAGGTTCACCTGCTCCAGATAATTCAACACGTTTCCATAAATCCATGAAGAACCCTTTGGTTATTTTATGTCTCATTAATACAGCAGAATTGTTGGCTCTACCTCTTTGTGGATTTGTTTCCCACCAGTCTCCAGTCTTACATGAAATCATTTTTTCATCAGAAGCACTAAACAAACTAATTAAAGCTGCTCTTCTAATGCCGCCAGCTAATACAGCATCAGCAATATGACAAACCATATCATGAACTTCTAAACTAGATAACTGACTACCATCATCTTTAGAATCTAATAGACCTTCAAGCTTTAATAAACATTCTTTTAGTGGTTGAGGTCCAGGAGCTTTACCACCTGATGTTACTAATCTTGAACCCTTTGCTCTAATGTCAGAATAATCAAATACAATTTTAGATGATCTGCCATTAAGATAAGATTTGATTAATACTTTAACAGCATCAGCCCATCCTTCAATTGAATCTCCAATTAAATATCTTTTGAATCTTTTATTGTATGGTTTATTAATAGGAGGTAATTGACTAACATGATGTTGTTGAACAGAATAACCAACACCTGTACCACCAAGTAATAAAAACATAGTTTCACTAAATGATTGAATGTTATCTATAGGTAAATAAGCACAGTTATAAACTCTATTAGGGCTTATTTCAATAGGTTTACCACCAAATTGCATTGATCTCATTGATGGTAAAACTTTTTTATCATATACAAATTTATATGCATTAGCAATTTCTTTAGCTATAGCTGGATATTTTTTTATATGCATAGCTTTGTTTCTGTCAACCAACTCACTCCATGTCTCTCTTCTTTGTAGTTCTGGTAAATACTTTGCGTATTTCATATGGACAGTAATATCACTTAGAATCTTGTTACTTATTTTCATAGTTTTTAAATAAAGGGTTAAAAAAAGCTGCACTTCCACATATAAGAAATGCATCTGGTGAGTATATATAATTTAATAAAATTTGATGAAACTCAAAAATCTAAATGCTAAAATTTGTATATTATATATATAGAATTACACACTAGACAATGCAAAGGTAGTATTTATATATGTTAATCAGTTGGTTTAGTGATACAAAATTTGTATATTATTGTATAGTAGTGTAAAAGAAATTATTATGATAAAAAATTTAAAGAAAAAATTTATGAAGAATATTTGTTTATTTATCAAGTGGGTTACCTTTGGTAAGGTATGTTTAGGTTATTGCAACAATAAAGTTTGCAAAAAACGTAAGAAAAAATAATTATATAATGAAAAAGAAAAGTTGTTTACCAGTTCAAAAAATGTCTAGGCAAAAAGCTAAGCTTCTTATGAGGTCTGGTGGTGAACTAGATGAGATGATGCTTGGATCTTTAGTAGAAAAAATGAAGAAAGGTGGTAATGCAAAAAGAATTGTTAAAGGTAAGAATGGTAAAGAAACAATGAAAGCTTATAAATTAGGAGGTGGATCCCATAATACTTATAGTGGAAAATGAACATTTTAACTGACATATTAAGTTTAATAAGACAGGGTAAATTTTCTAAAGTTACTGAGCCGGATGATGTCTTGGTATTAGGTAAGTGGAATGAACAACCGGATATGACTGGTGTAGCATCTCCTATTCCTTATAAGTCAGTAAAGCTTGTTAAGATAAGTGATTTTAAAGTTGCTTCTACTGGTTGTGATTATGCTAATGCACCTTTAGCTCCAGCTGCTGGTACTGGTCAAATATATCAAAAAACTGTTATAGACCCTGCAACTCAAGTTTGTACTGTTTATTTTAGATCTCTAAAATCATTAAGTAGTAATCTTACTCTTGCTCAGTCAGCAGATAACAACTATGTAGAAATAACAACTTCAGGTGAACCAAATCTTGCAGCTAATGTAGGAAGTGGTGCTGAAGTATGGAAAGATAAAGTTGGTGAGACACTAAACTTTAGAAGTATAGTACAAGGAAGTAATATAAGTGTAGCTCAAAGTTCAAATGAAATATCATTAAGTGTTCCTGCAGGTGCAGGCTTAACTCTAACTACAACTGGAACATCTGGAGCAGCAACATTAAGCAGTGGTGTTTTAAACATCCCTAACTATACAACAGGCGGTGGTGGTGGTGCAGACTTTTTTGTTGATGGTGACTCAGGATCTCCACAAACAGTTATTAATGGTGATACTTTAGTAATAGAAGGTGGGGTAGGAATAGGTACGGTTGGAACAAACGGACCTAAAGTAGTTGTCAATTTAAGTGACACGGCAGTAACACCGGGATCATATACGAATACAGACCTTACTGTTGATCAACAAGGAAGAATAACAGCTGCTAGTAATGGATCTAAAGCAAGTTTTTCAGTATATGATGAAGAAGGAGGACCAGGCTTTACTGTTGATGATGGTGAAACTGTTTTAATGTTTAGCACCCCTACAATTGGAGCAATAACAGGTGTACCAACTGGTTCTCCACCCAATCCTAATTCTATTAGTATGGCCTTAACTTGGGGTAATCATGTTTCACTTCTTAATCAATCAGGAACTTCTGCTCCTACAGAGACCATGCTTTTAGATAATTCATCTATAGCTGGTTCAATAACTTGGACTTATGTAGCTATTGGAACATATCAAGCTACTCTTTCTACTGCTTTAGCAGATATAAATAAAGTAAGTTTTGAAATACAAAATAAGTTTAGCGGTAATGGGACTGTTCCATATGTAGCAAATATAGTAAATGCAACTACATTAGGATTTACAGTAAAAACTTTTAGAGTAGATACAGGTGAAGCAATTGATAATGTACTGGAAAATACAGCACTTGAAATTAAAATATACGGATAATGCCAAACTTTATAACAAAATTATTTTCAAGTGGTGCATCAGAATTAGTAAAAGATGTTGGTGGTGTATTAGATGAACTTATTACATCTACTGATGAAAAGTTAGCTGCTGAATTAAAAATAAAAGAATTAATAGCAAAACATGAAGTTGAAATGGAACGTGAAGTTTCTGCTAGATGGAGTGCTGATATGACTAGTGATAGTTGGTTAAGTAAAAATGTAAGACCTATGGTCCTTATATTTTTAGTAGTGTCAACAGTATTATTAGTATTTATAGATGCAGGAGCAATTGCATTTGAAGTAAAATCTAGCTGGGTGGATCTCCTACAGTTGGTTTTAATAACAGTAATAGGAGCTTATTTTGGGGGAAGGTCTCTTGAAAAGGTAAAAAAAACAAATAATAAAAATTAGAAATTATGAACAAGAAAATGAAGTACAATTATGGAGGAGGTAAAATGAGTAGTGGTGATGGTGATAAATTTGTCCCACCTTCAGAAATGAATAATCCACGTATAGGTATGGTAGACAGATTTGCACAAATGGGTGGTACTATGGGTACTACTGATGTAATGGATGTTTATAAAAAAGGAGGGGGTACTAAGAAAGGTCAGGTTAGAAAAACAGCACGTAGAGCCTACAAAAAATAATTCTTATGCCTGCTAAAAAAAAGAATTGGATTAAAAAGGCAATTAAAAAACCCGGGTCATTAACAGCTACTGCTAAAAGAGCAGGTGCAGTTAAGGCTGATGGTACAATTAAAAAAAGCTGGTTAAGAGAAAAAGCAAAAGGTAATGGTAAGACAGCAAAACGTGCTAGATTAGCAATAACTTTAAGTAAAATGAAAAAATAATAAATAGAAATCATGGCAAAAAAAATATCATTCCCAATGGGAGACGGTAAAGTAGAGAATGGATATTATAATCCTACTTCTGTATATCAGAAGACTTTACAAAAAAGAAATGCAAAAGCAGTAGCTAAAAGACAAAGGCTTGCAAAAGCAGGAATCAAATGTGATATGGATTCTACTAGAGCATCAGAACCTGTTCAGTCTAAGGCTTTTAAAAACGGATATAGAAATAGTTAAAAAATAAAATATGGCAATATTAATAGCACAACAAATAAGTCAAGCTGGTTTGGAACCTACAACGGTTACTCCGGCTGCAGGTGGTGATACACTTGCAAATACAGCAGTTCAATTTTTTCATGTTGCTAATGGTGGAGGAGAAGCTATGACAGCTACAGTTGTACCAGTAGTAACAACAGTTGTTGATCCTTTATTAGGTACACTGAAAAAAGAAAATGCAGTACTCAGTTTAGCAGCTGGTGAAGAAGGGTTTTTAGGACCTTTTGAAGTTGATGCTTTTAATGATGTTGACGGAAATATAACAATAACGTGTTCAGCACAGACTAGTGTAAAGCTATCTGCTCTGTTCTTATAAAACTTAAACAATGGGCTCATTATTACAAGATGTACTTGGACTGTTTTCCAAGAAAAAATATGCACCAATACCTTATATTTTAGATAAAGATGATTATCTAGTTCTATCTACAAAACAAGATAGTTCATTAAATGTAATGGCCTACTTACCCAAAGTAGAACAAACTTTAGTTTCTACTTTAATTTTAGGTGCTGCAATAACAGGATCTTCAAATACTACTTATGACTATACAAGTGCTCAGAATGCTGGTAATGTAGACTTAGTTCTTACAGGATCAGATGCTTCAGTAGATATTGTAACTTTAGTTGCAGGTAGTAATATTATTCTATCAGATGATGGATCTAATAATATCACAATTAATAGTTCAGCAGGTGGAGGATCTATGAATTCTTTTGATATAAAAGGGCAAACAGGAGTAACTCATACAATTTCAGACGGAGATTTAGTTACTATTACTGGAGGAGCTAAAATATCTACAGTTGGATCACCAATAGATACTATAGAAATAATACATGATGACACTACAAGAACTGATACAACTTCAACAGCTGCACCAATTCCAGGTGCTACATTTACTGCTATAGATGCAATTACTTCAGATCTACAAGGTCATATCACAGGTGTAAATACTAAAACAGTAACTATGCCAACAGGTAGTGGAACAGGTACAGTTACAAGTATAACAACAATGATTGATGGTGATGCACTTACAATTAATACAGGATCTTCAGCTACTATTACAACAAATGGAACATTTGATTTTGAATTTGCTGGAACAGCATCTCAATATATAAATGGTCAAGGTGTTCTAACAACTTTCCCAACAAGTGTAAACACTGTAACAGGAGGTTTTGGAATAGACATAACAGGAACTGCAACAGATCCAATAGTAAATATAGATTATACTGGCTCAGACAATGCAATAATTATTGCACCAACAGCAGTGCCTGTAGGTGATGACTATATTTGGTTTAGTGATACTAGTGATAGTGGAGACATTAAAAAAAGCTTAGTATCAAATCTTCCAGGTGGAAGCAGTGGGGTAACACAAATTTTAGCTGGTACTAATGTAAATATTAGCCCAGCTGGTGGTTTAGGTATTGTTACTATAAATTCTACAGATCAATTTACTGGAACAGTAACTTCTATTGCTACATCTAACAGTACATTTGTAGATGTTTCAGGTGGAGTAATAACAAATACAGGAACAATAACCGCAGCTCTTTCTGCAACAGGAGTACCAAGTGTTTCAACTTATTTAAGAGGAGATAATACTTGGGCTACTATACCAGCAGATGTAAATACAACATATGATTTAGATTCTATACAGAATGCTTCAAATGCAGATATAAGATTACAAGGCAGTGATGGTACAATGGATATAGTACAATTAATAGCCGGTACTAATGTTACTCTTACAGATGCAGGTAATGCAATTACAATAGATGTCCCATCAGCAGTAACGGATATAGCTTTAACAGCTGCTTTATTTAATACAACAGCAATAACTGCTAGTGCTCTGATAAATAATGTATCTGCAGGTACATCTACACTTACTTTATTAAAATATAATGGTGGTTCAGATATAGGTGTAGTACCTGAAGGTGGTACCGCATCTACTTTTTTAAGAGGAGATGGAACGTGGGTTACGCCTGCTGGGGGATCAGGAACAGTTACAACTGTATCAGCTTCAACAACAGGAGATGCATTAGATGTATTAGTCACTAATCCTACAACCACTCCGGCTATAGACTTTACATGGGCAGGTACTAGTAATCAATACATAAACGGTGCAGGTGATTTAGTTACGTTTCCAACAATACCAACGGGTGATGTAACAGATGTATTATCTGGACCTGGAATTACTGTTACTAATGGAGGTGGACCACAACCTATAGTATCAGTAGATTATTCAGGTGTAGATAATTATATATTTTTAAGATCAAGTGCTGCTGCTACAGTAGATGATTATATTGCTTTTCATGATAATAATGATAATAATATTTATAAAACTAGAATTACAGATTTACCAGGTTATTATTCTAGTTGGTTATTAACAGGAGATACTGGAACTGAAACAGTTAATTCAGGAGATACAGTTACTGTTGCAGGAGGAACAGCTATGACTACAGCAGTTACAGCTCTAGATACAGTAACCATTACACTGGATGATACAGCAGTAACTCCAGGTACTTATACAAACGCTACTCTTACAGTAGACCAACAAGGTAGATTGACTTTTGCTTCTGATGGAGCAGCTGCATATACATGGATAGCTGAAGCAGACACAGGAGTAAATATTACTGTTAATGCTACAGATGTGATTGATTTTCAAGGTGGTGCGGGTATGTCTACTTCAACATCAGGTTCAATAATAAATTTTGATATTGATTATTTAGGTGTTGACAACTGTATTAACATAAGACCAATAGTTAATCCTACAAGTGAAGACTGGTTTTTATTTAGTGATAGAACAGATAATAATGTATATAAAAGAGAACTTAGTCAAATACCAGGTCTTTATAGTGGATTTACACTAACAGCAGACACAGGTACAGGAGAAGTTGTTAACTCTGGTGATACTGCAACTATTGCAGGTGGTACAGCATTAAGTTCAATAGTAACCAATCCAGATACAGTAACTATTAACCATGATCCTTTTGGTGTTGCTGGAACTTACAATAACGTAATGAGTATTACCACTAATAGTACAGGGCATGTTACTGGTGTAGGTTTTTCTGCTGATCCTTTTATGATTGATTGGACTTTAACAGGAGATGGTGGCCCAAATCAACTTATTACTAATGGTAATACTGTAAACTTTGTAGGTGGCTTAGCTATAACGACTACTGCTGCTGCTGTAGATGATTTAGTTATTGACCATAATACATTTGGTACGCCAGGAACATATGCTTATCCATCTTCAATAGTAACAAACTCATCTGGTCATATAACAAGTATAACAGCTGGGTCAGCACCTGCAACATATGCTGCAATGACTTCAACTGTGTTAGGTTTAGGTAAATTATATAGTGATGTAGTTCAAGTAGCTCCAGCTAATCCAGTAAGTGATACAGAACAAAGAACATACGGCATTCAGTTTAATGCTGCAGGACAATTAGTTGTTAATGTACCTTGGTCAAACACAGGTGGTGTTACAAGTGTAACGCAAGGAACTCCGGGAACTTCAACAGGAATGAATGATCCTTTAGATATTACTCCAACTTCAGGAGCAGTAATAGTAACTTCTAATGCTTATGATGGAGGAAACAATGTAGGACATGTTCCAAGAGGAGGTACTGTTGAAACATTCTTAAGAGGTGATGGAGCATGGGCAGTGCCTTCTGGCTCAGGAACAGGAATGACATCATTTAATATTACTGCAGATGCTGGAGTAAGTCAAACAATTGTAAATGCTGATGTGTTAAATTTCCAAGGAGGAACAGGAATTACTACAACGGGTATTGCAGGTGATATAATAGATTTCAATTTAAACTTAATGACTACTACCGCAAGAGGTGGTGCTCAATTAGGTTCACCTTTAACTTCAGCAATAAACGGAGACCAAAGCCCAGAAGTAGAAAACAGAGTATATGGTGTGCATATGGTTGCAGGAACAGAAGACTTAGCTGTTTATATTCCATGGACTGATAGCAATGGTGGTAGTATGTCACAGTGGAGTTTAACTTCAGATAGTGGTGTAGGATCACCATCAACAATAACTAATAATGATAATGTTACAATAGCAGGTGGGACAGGAATTAGCACTGTAGGGACTAATCCTGATACTGTTACTATTTCATTAGATGATACATTACCATCTTCAGCATCTTATACGATGCCAAATATAAGTGTTAATCAACAAGGACAAATTACAGCTATAACTTCCGGATCAATAACTGATATTCTTGATGCTGGGCCAGGTTTAACTTTAAATTTAGCTACAGCACCAGATCAAATAGAAGTAGATTATTTAGGTGCAGATAATATTATACTTACTGCACCAACTTTAGCAGCAACAGAAAATAGAGATTATGTTTTAGTTTCAGATGCTGATGATAATAATGTATATAAAGTACAACTATCAAACTTAGCTGTACCTGCTGGTATTCAATCCGTAAATCTTTCTTTAGGAACTAACAATATTAATCCAATGTTAGCTTCAATTACTGGTACTGCATTGAATATTCAAAACAATGTATTTAGTGGGTCTAGTTTTGTAGGATATGTTCCGGATTCATCAGCATCAGATCAAACAAGAGACTTTTTAAGAGCTGATGGTACATGGCAAACCCCCGGAGCTTCACTATCATGGACTATAGGTGGTAATATTGGTACTGATCCTATAGTTACTAGTGATACTCTATCTATTATTGGAACTAATGCATCAGGAGGTGTAACAACTACTGTAACAACTACTGGTAGTACAAGTACTATGGCAGTTTCAATTGTTCCAACTGGAGTAATTGCTGGATCTTATACTAATTCAAATATTACTGTAAATGCTGAAGGACAAATTACAACAATAACTAATGGAACAGGTGGCGGTGGTGCAGTAACATCTATCAGTTCAACTGACGGTGTTGATTCTACAGGTGAAGCAATAACTGTTAATACCAATGCAGTTGGTGCTGTAACAGTAGATGCATTTGCATACGATGGTGGTTCTAATGTAGGATATGTACCAGATGGTTCAGGTAATAGTGATAAGGTTTTTTTAAATGGACAAGGAAATTGGACTTCACCAGCATCACCACCACCTGCAACACCATCATCCTTTGTAACAGATTTTGAGTTTAATGTAAGATCACTTGATATGTCATCAGGTTACTACGGGTTTACTAATTTACTACTTCCTTCTTTCTTTAATCAAAGTTATCATAATGATGCTGTTTTTGTAGATGCTAATGCTCCAATACAATGGACTGATGCTGCTAGATTTGGATGTACAGTATTTGGTAATGGTAAAGATCAGTTTGATAATTGTGAGGAGAGTGCGGCAGTATCTCTTTTATGTGGAGCTCATTTAACAATGACAGGTACTATAGAAGAAACTTATATTGTTGACCTCTATAGATGGAATCCATGTGTTGTTGATGCTACCGAATTAGTTGCTAGTGCAAGTATTAATACACTAGGTGGTGGAACACCTGTATGTCAAACCTTTACTTTTGAAAGTCCTGATATGAAGTTTGATACTACTGAATGCCTTTTCTTTTCTGTAAGACAAACTACTCCAGGAACTGGAAGTGCTCAAGCAAGAGTTGATCTAAGATGGACAGGTGTAGAAGCGACATAAAATAAATAAAAATAAATTAATATCTTTGCATAAAATAAAATAACATGAGCATTTATATACAAGAGGTCTTAGGCCTATTAAGAAGAAATAAAAAGAAAATTAAACTAGACAAAATGAGAGATCATTTTGAGTTTGGTAAACTTTATCAAAGCAGTAAATTAAATACTGGTGCGTCTTATAATCCTACAATGGAACCTTTTGTAGTTAAATTTGGTGATCTTGTATGTGAGATAACAGAAGACTTAACTAGAACTCAAGTTGGGTCAGGTAATTTAGGATATGTACCTGTCTATACTAATCCAGAAGGAAGCTGTTCTTGGGATACTATTAAAGATTCTATTATTACTCAAAATGCAATAGCAGATACTATAACTATAGGTGGTAAGTTAAAAATTGTAACTGTAGATCAAGATGATACTCTTACTGAAATACTAGTAAGAGATCCAGGAGCTGGAGGTGAAGTTAAATTTAGAGATGCGTCAACAATTATACCTGCTACAGGTTTTGATACATTACCAATGAGCACAACAGCTGATTGGAATCAAACATTTTTAAATGCATATATAGAACTAGATGATACAACTATACCATATGTTAATATAAAAGGTATGGATAATCTAACTGATGGTGTAGAAGGTTGTGTAATTGCAAAAAATACTAAACCAGGATCTCTTTTAGCAGATAATGCTATTAGGTTTCCTGATGGTTGGGGTGTAGTAGGTAATTTATTTAATAATACAGTTACATGGACTCCAGGTATAGATAACGGTTATCCAACTTCAACCCTTCTGTTTGGTGAATCAGTTAAAATGAATTATATAAATTATGATATACCAGGTTCTACTAATAACATGCTATTTTGGGATGCTTGTTGTAAAACAGTACCTAGTGGAAACACGTGCCCTGTAGCTAGTGGTCAATCTACTATAATTCCTCAAGACACATCTACTACTGGTACAGTATTAGTAGTTGATGATGGTTATGGAAGTTATGGTTTAACATATACTTTAGTTACAGATATACCAGCTGGTGAAGGTACATTAGCTTTTGATACTACTACAGGTGGTTGGGTATATACATTTACAGCTGGTTTTTATGGTGTTACTACATTTACTTGGCTTGTAAATGATGGTTATTGTGATAGTAATGTAGCTACTCAAACTATAACTGTAACTGCTGTTCCTGATCCACCAATATGGACAAGTACTGATCCAGTTACACTTAACACATATCCTAATTTAACAGGTGGTGATACTTGGACTTATAATTGGACTGTAGCAGATGCTGATACACCTTGTGGAAATTTAGTATTTACTACACCAAGTTTACCATCATGGTTAACTTTTACTAATAACGGTGATTGTACAGGAACATTAACAGGTACTTACCCTGTTACTGGAGGTAACTTCCCAGTTGTATTAAATGTTACTGACGGAAGTAATTCTGATACACAAACTTTTACTATTGGTGGACTAGCTGTTACATCAAATACATACTTTCAATTTTGGAGTGATACTTCAGGATCTATGCAAAGTGAAATACGAACAATAGCATCAATATCTAGTGTTCCTGAAGTATATGTTAGATTAACTAGAGCTAATGTTGGAGCAGGTACAACTACTCTTCAGTTTGGACCTACAAGTTTACCATTACAAAATAATTTTAGTGGTAGAGTTGATGTAACAAATGGTGAAACAGCAAAAGCATTTTATTGCGTAAGAGTTGGAATGAGTGTTGTTGGTGTTGGTGCTGCAGCTGCAAGAGTGCCTGCAGGTACAACTGTGGCAACTGTATCACCTAGTCCGGGTAGTGGTGCATTACAAGTAGGACAAGGTTCTTGTACATTATCTAATTCACACACACTCTTACAGAATGATGTAGTAAAATTTGAAGTAACAAGTACTTTAATGGCTACTGAATATGCTGACACATCTAATTTTAGAAACCTTTTTCAAGATTTCTATGCAACAGGTGGTACAGAAGCATCAGGTAATAATGACCCAGCAACTAATGGGCGTGACATGTATAACTCACATATTGTTTGGAGTCATCAAAATGAGGAAAGACAGATAGAATTCTTTGCAGGAGGTCAAAATAGTACTCCAGCAGATGGAACTAATTATTTAACATATTATCCAGGTGCTGATAGAGTTCAATATCTTTGTTTTGGTGATGAATCAAGTAATTATTCTATGGACTCACTTGATCCTTCTCCTAATTGGGGTGACAGAGCTACGCTTACAGTACCTAATATAACAACTGATGTAACTTCTGTTAAAAGTTATATTTCTAATATGGTAGCAGCAGCAGGAACGAATGATATATATAGAGGAATATTCTTCCCTATTAATTATGGTAGTGGACAATATGGACAACAAATAAGCCCTATATTAGCTGATGATGGTTTAATGGCTACTGGTGGTTTAACTGGAAATGGATTTGCATATCCACCAGAAGCTCTTGGATATAATACAACAACACAAACATTGTATCCAGAGTCATCAGGAGCTCCGGCTTATTTATCATATACTAGTACATTAGCTAAAGGTGGAATAAATTCATATTACTATGGTGAAGTTAAAACTGCATTAAATGCAAGTGGTTATTCATTATAAAATAAAATAAAATAAAAAAACATGGCAATAATAACAGGATTAAATAGTGTATACCCAAAAGGTATGGAAGGACCAAACCAATACGGATTTGGTGTAGTAGAAAATGAAATGATAATATCAGCAGCAACTACCAATTTAAAATTTTTAAAAAAAGGTAGAGGTTCATTCTATGGTATATCATTAGCTAATACAGCTGCAACAGATGCTTTTATAAGAGTATTTGATAAAGCTTCAGCTCCGGTAGATGCTGACACACCTATAGCAACATTTTGCATACCAGCTAATGACACAAACAATTTCTTTTTGTCTATACCTA